>Ga0194130_10006980_pt1 | contig 12752 bp, 6 predicted proteins | sample TA2KigsurfametaG_FD_160084 | JGI IMG/M metagenome (GOLD analysis project Ga0194130, IMG submission 160084) | Freshwater microbial communities from Lake Tanganyika, Tanzania - TA2015050 Kigoma 12 surface | ecosystem: Environmental > Aquatic > Freshwater > Lake | place: Tanzania: Lake Tanganyika... | reverse complement strand
GGTCTAAAGTATGCGCTTCTAAAGCATTTAGATAATATATTTTAGCAGAAAATATTTTACTATTTAATAACGGGCTGTCTGGACTTAAAGAGGTAGTTAATCTAACTTGCGCTTCATTTTGGCTATCGATTAATTCTACAGTATAATTAAAATCTGACTTTAAATCAGATACTCTATCAAGATATTTTAGAAAAATAAATTGATCAAAATATTCTTTTGCATTCGAAGTCTGTAAATTTTGTTCATTTTTGAAAGGTAGAATAACTATAGAATCTATTCCTTCGCTTTGAGGTAGCCCATCTTTAAAATCAAAAATAATTTTGTTATCTTTTCTATAGTAGTTTTTAAACATCTGAAGAACTTTCTTTCTAGATATCGAATTATGCTGCATTCTTAATACTGAAAATCCTTCTTTATTAGAATATCTATCTGATGTATTTTGTCTAACGTTTCCTCCAGCAGAGGAGTCAAATTCTTCATCGGTAGCTTCTATTATAAGATAATATGAATTATAAAATCCTGGTAAAGAAACTTGCACCTTCTTTTTTAGCGCTGATAAAGGTAAAACACCAGAAACAACACGATTTAATGTTCCAGAATATTCTTCCGCTGATTGATATTCTGGATTAAAGTAATCTGCACCTTTATTATCTGTGCCATCTGCAAATATTGTATTTGCGCCTAGATAAGCCTGATAATTATTAGTATAATCAAATACAAAATATCTTGACTGTGGATTGATAATATTATTTTGACCTGAGCCAAAGCTTAGTGGTAATTTTTGTATATTTAAATCATATTTTGCTGATTCTGTTACCTCTGGAGTAAAAGAGGTTGCCGTATTTGAATAAACATCTCCAGATAAATTTTTGAGGAATGAATAATCGAGCAAAACCCCAGAATTTGGATCTTTATTAATATCGATTGCTGGGATAACTCTATAATTAATATCTAATACTTTTTCTCTGAAAAATGGAGTAAAGTCATATGTTAAAAAATTTGGACTTTTTTCCCTAACTTCTTGTGTGGTCGGAGACGTATAATCTATGTCAAATCCTACATAACAGTAAGGAGCACGAGTTTCAAAATAATCTAATTGACCTAGATTTAACATGCCGCCAGATATTGTGCCGTCTGTTAATTGAACTTCTGGAGTAAAACAATTTAAATTTTTAATACTAACTTCTCTTACAATTTGTTGCACAGGAATTTCTCCAGAATACAACACTCCGGTAGATTCTATACCTAAACTATCCTTGCAGAATCCAGCTATATAATATAGTCCTGTATTTGTTGGTATATAGTAAAAATATTGTCCTTCATCTTTATAAGGAAGCTCCTGAATGAATTTATCTGATGTATTAGAGTTTGGTTCAAGTTTTATATTATATTTATCAATATAAAATGTATAATTTGTAATGTCTCCGGTTTGCTCTATTGGTTGAATAAAAAATCTAAAACCCTTTGTGCTTTCTGTTATATTGATGATATCTACAGTAACATTAGGTTGATTTACTGGAACATTCATTAAATATCATCTCCTTCTGCAAATTTCTGCTCTTCGTATTGTAGGGCAGTAATTTTATATCTAAACTCCTCTTGTTCTTCTATGTCTAGCACTCTAAATCTTTGAGTCTTATCGATATATGCTTCTAGTTTTGAACCAGGGTATGGATCTCTATTCGAAAATCCTGTAATGCTTGGACTTAAATTTGTATTATATTTATCTGGATCAAGCTCTAGGGTCCATACTGTATTTTTTAATAAAGTATGCTGAACATCTTCTAAATTTGCTCCAGGAGGAAAATTAATTAATGTATATCCATAATATGAATTTCCAGTATCTGTAATTCCAGTAACATATTCTTTAAATAAAGATGTACTTACATTATTTGAATTAAAGTTGATTGATTGTATTTGTTTGCGTCTTATAACTTGAGGTAAAAGTCCAGTAACTGGCGCGGTTTCCGTTAAATTTGTATTTAAAATAAACGTCTGGTCTTGGGTAAGAAAGTTGCCAGAAGCTAATGCTCCTGTCAACTCACTATGAGCGCTTGTATTAATCTCTATATTACCCGCCGGAGTCAATAGATTTAGTGTGCATCCTTGTATTGCTGGTAAAAATTTTTCAAGATCTTCAAATTTTACGTCTAAAATAGCATAATTTTTTCTAAGATCATACGTTCTTCCACCAAGAAGTCTATTTTGTCTATTCTGATCTTGTACTAATATAATATCTCCAGGTTTTAAATACATTGCAGGTAAACTAGTTTCAAATGATGTAATTTCTGCTTCTAGATTTTCAGATAATATTGTCCATTTTCCTAGTCTTTCTGCTTGTCCCTCACTTGTGCATCCAAATGCGCTTACTTCAGTTTCTCTTATTCCAAACTTGAGAATACCATCCCTATTCTCTACGTATTTTACAGCTGGTTTAAAGAAATTGTCTTTATCGTTATATCTTACTAAAGCGACATTTCTTCTTACTCTTTTGCTTGTGTTGTTATATGTAAATTCTCCATCTTTTACGTTGCTATTATTAAATAGATATATTGGTTCTTTTGGTTTATCTTGAGATACCATGATTAATCCAGCACTATAATAAACCATTGCTCTAAATATACTAGCCATATCATTAATTACCTTATAAGCATCTTCTCTAGTAGAAATCAATGTGTTACATGTAAATCTTGGTTCAAGTCCTCCACGACCATCGCTGACTAATTGATCACAGTATTTACTTATTTCATATAATGTCCATTTGTCTGCAAGTCTAGGATCTACATATTTACCTAATCCATATCTTTTATTCGTTAATAAATCGTAGAAACACCAAGCAGGATTATCTGTCCAAGATAAAACAAATGTTCCATCCCAAGCTCCTACGTAAGTTCTTGTAAATGGATTATAATTTGATGGAACTTTAACTTTGAGTAGTCTAACGTCATAAGCTCTTTGTGGGATACTAGAAAAATATCTTGCATCAAAAGTAGTAAGAATACCTGCCGTGTGGACTGGTGCAATAAAATCATCATATAATTCCGTAACAGAATCTATAGATGAACGCAAGACTATATTTGGATCAACGGATTCAGTATACGTTGGCTCTACTTCGATCTCATATCCAATTGTATTATCTATATCTGCTTTACCAAAAATGTTTTTGTCATTAAGTCCAGTCCATTCGAATGTCTCAATATAAGGTCCTTGATTTAATTTTCCAGATATAACTATATATTTTGTTAATAGTGTTTTAACAACTTTTCCTGCTCCACTAGATCCTTTGCATATTCTTTTTATTGTTAAATAAAAAGTCATTGCCTGACGATCTATACGACCGCTAGTTTGATTTTTCTCTGCTTCTGCTGCGCTTTCCCATATAGTCAAATCAACAATCTGCTTGAATAAACTAACGATTTTTATATTTAATCTTAAGCCATATAAATCTTTAGTTAAAACTGTTATTGATTTTTTATAGGTTCTTTCAGATCCATCATTGAATTTTCTTTTGCCAAAAAGCTTCATACTTACCGTTTTTGTACTAGTTAATCTTTTAGGTAATCTTCCCCTTTCAATTAAGGTACTTCTACTGTCTCTATTAACAAATTTTATTGAATCAACATATATACCATTATGGATCGCCTTAGAAAATGTTTCTTCTTTAATCTGTATATTATTATGTTGACTTCCTCTTAAATGTAGTGGTGCGTGATCTCCATTGTCGTAGGCTAACTTGATAAAATCAAAATTCCTACTTCCATTACCAGGATAAGTATTATCCGCTAATGGTATTTCATTCCAAAATATTGACCTAAATATTGGAAAATCTCCAGCCCATCTTTGAATTTTTACTCCATTTTTCCATCCAATATCTCCTTTTTGAGATCTGCCGTTACTTCCATTTAATTTAGGTACAATTTCATAATCGACTAAACCTTCTATAGGGCCCTCTGAAATAATATCTAATATAGAGATATTAGTTAATGACGTTATACCAATATCTTTTGATGCTAATAAATTATTTTTATATCTAAATCCATAATTTGCTTTTGTTTGAACATCTCCAGCTCTACTTACTACTGTTCCTCCTGCGCAAGGTATGGCAGCAGATGTTGCGGTTCTATTCTCTGTTCTTGTTACTCTTCCTTTTGGCACGCATCCTTTAGCTGTAACTTGACAACATCCTCCTTTACCGCATCGTATAGACCCAATTTTAGGTCCGCTACTATAGCCCATGTTATGAACAAAAACATCATCTACAATATATGTATTATATCTTTCAACTTTAATATTGTAAGTAAATTCATATCCATCTTTTTCTATAGAAATAATTTTAAGCTCTTTCCAATCGTAAGATATTAATGAATCGCCCACTTCAAAATCAAATAATGGTCGAAATTTACCGTATTTATTTAGGAATGGATGTTCTAATGTACATCTAAGGGTTTTTCCGTTATCTAATTTTACTTTATAAATCGGTACTTCTTCTTTATTATGATTAAATATTTTTTTAATTTTAGATGTTTTTATATTTAAATATTTATCAAAACATGTGACTTCGTCATTTATTTTTAATTCTTCTATATTCTTATATCCATTAGGAGTTAATACTTTAGTTTTCTTTGCAAAACAAGTCGCTGTATAGCTGCAAGCGAATACATCTCCTGCTCTAACTGTTCCATATGTTCCAATCCATGAAGTAAAGCTTGGCACTTCTGCTATACTATTTCCATGATTAAAAGCACAAGTATCTATAAAAATAACTTTAAAATCATAAGTTCCATTTTTAGAAGGTATTCCATTTGGATATTTTAGAAATCCACTTTTACTTAATCTAGATTTTGCTACAGCAGATGTTGTCTCCAAAGATCCTCCATCTCTGGGCGTAGAAAATAAGACCTGATGTGCTATATTTATTCCTGATCCTCCACCTGATATACTAACTCTTGGTACATTATCTGCTGGATTTGCGCTCCATCCACCCATCGCTGTATTTGTACATGTAACGTCTAGCTGTTCACTATCTGGTGTTGATACAGGCCCTAATGTTCCATCTGGACTATAGCAAGCATTTCCAAGTCCATCAATTCTTCCTCCTACATTTTTTTCTATGATGCATTTGCCGATAACAGTTAATTCCCATGCACTAACGCCTCTAGTTAATGATCTTGGATCATCTATTTGCATCCAAAAGGCTGTATTTTTTTCATCTCCAAGGCCTGGGTTAAAAATTAAATCGTTAGAAGATAAAATTTTATCTGATGGGTTTGTATATTCTGTAACTTTATTCTTACTGTTATCTATATTAAATGCTTTTACAGATCTTCCAATGCTAAGGTTAGATCCTTGCCAAATTTTACCATCTGGCCTATTATATTTTCTAATATTTTGAATTTCTGAGACGTCAATTTTTTTGTATTGGATTACTTCATAATCATTACTAGAAAAATTAAATGTAAATTTATTATTTTTAATAACATTTAACGATCCTCTTGGCAAATTAATTCTTGTTGGATATGTTCCTGCGTCAGGCTTATTATTGTCTGAATAAGAGCCTATGATAAAAATAATCTGCACTACCGCTGTCGAAGTATTTTCATTAGATGCGCTTGCATATGCGATATGTCCAGATCCACTAGTGGCATGTACTGGTGCACCTGTAATCTTATTATTTGTCGCATCATATGATATGCCTTCTGGAAGATTAGATATACTTACAATTTTTTGTTTACCATTTAGACCAGATATAGATTCATTAATAGCTTTTCCTACTGTTCCTTTGATAGTTTTTCCTGATATTGTGGGGGCGGTAATAGTTGTCTTTCTTGCTCCAATAACTGCTCCTAATGTAAAATCTATAGAATTTCCTTGTTCTGCATCTGGACCTTGAATTGTAAATTTTAAATTTTCTATATGTATTTCGCTTGTGATTGCGGAAGATACATAACCATTAGGAGCATATATTCTTTTATTTGTTGCATCCCAAGCCAGGTTTAGATTTTCTATTATATTTTTTGTTGTTGTTGTCGGATAAATTTGAGCTCTTGAAGAATTAATATTAAAATTATATGGAGTAAATGGTTGTCCCTTAAATATATGTATTGTTGGTGCACTTCTTACGTGAACTTTTAAATCTCCATAAGTATCTCTTACAACAACTGTTAAACTTTTTTTCGCTACGGATGATTCAAGATGTTCAACTTTACCTGCTCGAACTATTTTTGCTCCATATAAAGTTGAAACTATTGTTCCGGTAAAAAAACCAACTTTAGATAAACGACTTTTAAACATGTTTGTAACTGTAGATCTTGGCTCTGGAATCGATAACCCATTAGAGAAATCAGATGGAAATCCGCTAGTTGTTATTCTCGAGGTAAGTTGATCTGTGGTTATATTAAAAGAAAATTGATTTGCTACTTTATAATTATTATCCGTATAACCTGCGCTTGTTATTGCTGCGGATGTAACATGATTATTTGAGGCTTTTTCGCCGTAAGCTATTAAACCCTCTGATAGACTCCATACAAACCAAAAACCTTGGGTAGCGTCCATGCCTTGTATATCTATATCCATTACTCTATCTGCAAGACCTTGTATTGTTTTTGGACTAAACATAGGATTATGAGCGTCTAACATGTCTTCTACATTTGCTTCCATGGATGTCGTTGGATTTCCGTTGCTATCGTAAGGTTGTCCAATATCGTTATATTTTATAAATCCATCAAATGAATGTCCATGAGCGCCCCGATAAGCAAGTCCTTCAATATATTTATTTGGATCACAATCTTTACATTTTTTAGCCATATTAACTTGCTCCTTGTAAAGACGATGTAGATAAGCTGTTTCCTTCTGTATCTACCATATCTATTGGATATCCTTCATGAGTAAAATAATAACTTTTAGTTGGATAATTTTCTTGCCCAGCGTCTGCGGGTGGTGTACTTCCAGAATATACATTCTTTCTTGATTGTATGCGGTATAATTGATCATACGAACTAAAGACTTGATGACTACCTATCAATAGTCTTCCATATCCTAATGGTACTGGCCCGCCTTCTCCTACAGTATTGACTGGTCCAGAGAACAAATAAGATGGTTCGCCTCCTCCATCTCCAGGAGCAGCCTCAAAATCCGCAGATGGGTTAGCTATTTGTTGTGGACTAACCATTGGTGGTGGTTTCATAAGAAGCATTGATACTCCTAAAGCAACTAAACCCAAAATAGCTGGCGCTAACTGTGCAAGTGTTAAGCCTAACAATGGCCCACCAAATGGTATTAATAATAAACCTAAAAATATAGCGAATATACCTTTAACAGAACTCATTCCTCCCTTGCCACCGCTACTCTTGCCTCCGCCTCCATTATGAACGAATATATCTTCTGCTATATAAGTGTGATATTTTTCTACGTGCATGTTATATGTTTTTTCTTCGCCATCTTCTTCTATATTTTCTATTGGTAATACGTCGCCAGTTTGATGAATTAATACATCTCCGATTTTAAAATTTTCTAATGGAGTAAATCTATTATATTCATTTAAAAACCAATGATTTCCTGTAGCTCTAATTGTTTTGCCACCCCATAAAGTTATCTTTAATATTTTATTTTTATCATGGCTAAACGTTTCTGAAATCTTTGATGTATGTATTTTTTTATCTTTATCAAACGCTATAACTTCATCTCCTTCTTTTAAATCTTCAATATTTTTTAGTCCTGTTGGAGTCGAGATCTTTGTTCCTGCGGGAAAACATCCTTGAGATCCGCCTCCTCCTCCACCACCCGCTCCCTCAATGACAGGAACAATGTCTATTGTTTCTAATTTTTTACCTAAATTCATGCACATTTCTGATTGACAAAGAGAGGTATAATGTTCTTTTTTTATCTCTTTATTCTCTTGAGGTAATTTATCCGCATTTGGAACCCATACAGGTCGATTATTTATTAATATTTCATATTTTGCGTTTTTCTCGGCTTGATCTATTAAAATTTTATTAAATTTTTGAGTATTTGCTTCAATAGCTCTAAAAGCTTCTGCAACGGAACTTACTTCTAATTCCCATTCCTTGCCTAGCTCTTCTCCCAAATAGCCATGTAAATTAACCTTTACCATATTATAGACAACTCCTATGCCTTAAAACATAACTGGTATGTTTTTTAAAAAAGTTATCATATATATTTACACAGGAAAAAGAATTAAAGGGCTGATGCAAAATTGTATTATCTCCTAGATAAACTGCTGCATGTGTAGGGTATTTATCTGATACGTTTGGGAATAACATCATTAATCCATCAGATTTTTTTAATTCTGTGCCTTTGGTTAATTTGATAAAGCCCGCATCAATAAAGTTCTTTTCATACATGTCGTTAATATCTTCTAAAGACCTTGGATAATTTAGTGCATTAGGAAAATTAATTGTTATCTTATGTTCTCTATATGCATACTCTTTCATTAACGTAAAACAATCTGATTTTCCTAGTATAAATGGTCTACCAATATAATTATTTGAATGCTCGTTTGGGGAATAAAATTTAAATATATCAAATTTTACATTATATAATAGATAATATATATTATATAAATTACTATTATTAGTGTCTATTTGACTAAACTCTAAATTATCATTTGAGTGAGAATGATAACATGCTGTAATTTTGCCTAATTTTGAGCAACTTAAATAATCTTGCGGAGATATAATAAAGCTATCGTTCTTATTTTTTGCTCTATTTTTGCATGAAAATATATCAAACCTATAAGTTTCTTGATTAAAATATATTAGTCCGCAGATCTCTTTAGGAAACATTTTAATCGCCTCTTTTTTAATTATATTTTTTATTTGAGAGTTGAACTCGATATTCATGTTAGCTAGAAGATTGTGGCCCTTGTTGAGATTGGTATTTTCCTTCAACAGATGGGTAACCTCCGAAAGGAAGCACGCCGATTAATTGACGGTTTTCTCTATCTCGTGGAGAGGCAGTTTTATAAGCAATCATCTCATCTTGTTTTATTTGTATTCCATTAGTTTGGAGTGAGTACCCAGAATATTCATATACTCCGGCAACAGTTATTGTAGGAAAATTTGGATTCTCCTTCCATCTTAATCTGCATCCTTTTAATGTCTTGGAGCATATATCTGCAATCCAAAAGTTTACATTTGGAGGAGAATTCACTGATGAGGATAAGTGATCTACTTTCGCTACAAAATAATAAAATATACCATTCTTTTCTACAACTACAAAATTATTTCTTTTATATACAATATCTTTTCCCCAATAACCTTTATCTATAAAATTCCTTCTATCATTAGGAACGATAATTTCATCTGTTTCTGTAGCTACAGGAGGGGCCGTTTTTAAACCTAATATTCTCTGATCTGCTCTTATAGAATGTATTGGCAAAGTATTTGCACTATCTAATGGATAAAAATTACCTGCAACCTCACCATAGACTCCACTGTGAGCATATGTAATTCTCGTTTTTCTTTCATAGCAGCATCCTTCTCCCCGATAAGTAAGTGGACAATTTTTAGAAAGCAGAAGTCTTCCAGGTAGTTTAATTCCTTCGATGTCTAATAAAGATGCAAGCTCATATACAACATTCATAGAGTCTTCTTGAACTTTCCTATCGATATAAAAAATATCTGGGCTTAGCTCGACTTCAAATATTTCTGGTTTTACTTTATCAATTCTTTCTCGATGTTCGTCAAAAGAGCTTTTTAATCCGACAAAATTTGAAGAAAATATTTGAGCATTTCCCGTTGGAGTTTCTTCATCCATCATATAATCTGTTGCTAAAATATTAATATTATATTCATTTAGTGACGTATTATTTAATGTATGCGCTACAAACGTACATCCTGTAGAAGAAATATCTTTTATATAAAAATTATTATTATCTGGATTAAAATTCGTATAAGAAGCGTTATATATAAACTTTGGAGTATAATCAAAAGTTGTTCCAAAAGATATCGAAAATTCTCCAGAAGAGTTCGATCCAAAATTTCTATATATTTTTTGTACGGACATTTTAACGTCATCTTGAGTAAATGGATTAATTCCCGTATAAATACCGGTAGGAATAGTTAGGTAATTAATATTCAATGATGTTGTTATTGGTTTAGATAAATTAATTCTTAAACTATTTTGATTCTGCGTATTAATTGAATATTCACCATTGTATCCCTCACCTTCAACTAAAGATTGGAAAGAAATAAACGAAACTAAACTTTCCCTTGGCTCTGAAAATGTTAATGGATATGAAATTGTATTTGTACTGCCTCCATCAAAAGATGAAATGTTTTTATTTGAACATAAAATTTTTACTTTATTATTCAAACTATTTCTAAATTCATTAGAGTCTATATGAATAATTGAACTATAATTTGTATTACTTCCACTAATCATTAGAATATCTGTGGTAAATACATCTTGTATATCTGTAGATAGATTAATAGATTCATCTATATGAAGCTGTGCAAAGTCTAAAGAATTAATAAAATAATTTTGTTTTTGAATTTTTGAATTTAAACTTCTTGACCTATCATCCGTCTTAAATGAAGTAAATATCTTTGAATTACTATAATTAGGCCTTAGATAATAAACAATCCATTTAGAGAAAGTCGATGGGACATTTTTTAGAGTCCTAATTGTTAAAGTATCTCCATCTCTTGTCGCCCAAGGAGTATCAGTGAAATTATTAAATGGATTTACATCTCCTTCAAAATTATCTGGACTTAAATATCTAATAAATGTTTTTCTTCTTGTAACTTTTGATCCGACCACGTCCTTGAGATCATTGATTTGCATGCGAATATATTTATAAAAAGAATTGTATTCATCATCTAAAAATTGACTTGAAAATTTAACTTTTGGCGTTGGTATGGTTCCATTTGATGTTACGTCAAATTGTTCTCCATATACAGGAAATGGATAATAATAATTACCCTTCCATTTTATGATTCCTCTGTTTACTTTAAATAAGTTAAAATCATTATGTATCCTAATTACTCCATCTTTTATGGGGCCTTGGATCAAACCATAATCATTTGCGGTGCCAGGTTTAATTTCATTTAAATCTATTTCAAATAAAAATATTGGTGTTGTAGGTTCGATCTCATGTATATGAGTATTAATTGCCCTTTGAGACTCTAAAGCCTGCAGAAAGTAATCACTAGGTTGTATTGCCATTATGCCGAAACCTCTTCAATCTTAGCTTTAATAGAATAATTTTCTTTAAAAGTAAAATTCGTTTCCCATTCTCTTACTACATATCTTGTTCTATAAAACGTATCGGAATATATTCCTGGAGGATTGTATATGAAAGATTTTGATCCTTGGCGAGATTTAAAGAAATGAACGATTGCTCTAGCTTCATGCTCTGTTCTTTGGTCGAATGTCAATTGAAATGTTTTTAAGTCTGGATTAATTGTTTTGCTTATTCTTTGCTCGTATCCATTACCAAATCTAATTTGAGTAATCGATGGCTTATGCTGAACCGTTGATGTATAAGACGGTATCCATATAAAAAATGGCACTTTTTCTAAGTTAGGTAGAGAGATTACTCCTCCCCAAAATGAATTTCCAGATATGGTTCCTGGCTCTGTTGTGTTCGCTTTTTTAGTATGATCTTTTAAAGAATACCAAAAATTGCCTTTGTATCTAACAATATCATTCTTAATAAAATTATGAGTATTATTTGGATACGAATCCCAGCGGGCAATTATATCATTAATAGAAGCCATAATTTACCTTATTCCTTTTATATATTTACACTTAATGCTGTGTAATTTATATCAAAAGGTAAAAGGAATGTTATCTAGATTAACAAGAGAATTCAATAATATATTTATAGATAATTCTCCAGTAACAGGAGCTCAATCTATTGTATCAAGTTATGGCTTTCCTCTTGAGAACGTTAAATATATAGGCTCTAATAATAACGATCTAAAAAATGTACCCGTTGGCATCTACGTTGGGGCTTTAGAGCTAAATTCTCTATTTCTTAATAATGACCAATTTATTAGATATACTGGCGATTTAGGAGCAAATGTACAGATAAATTATGGCAATAATCAATATATTATGAATAGCGGCTTTTTAACTGATTATGCTTTTACATGTAACGTTGGCGCTATTCCAGGCATAGCAACTAAATGGAATTTTTATGGTGAATTTGGAAGTGGGATTTCTCCAAAAAAGAACTTCAATATTGATGATTCTAAGTTAAATATTGTTGCACCTGGAGACATCGAAATATCTTTTAATGATATATCTACAGAAAAAATTAACAGTATAACATTAGGAATAACTTGCCCAAGACTACCTTTATTTGATTGCACGAATATTAAGCCTGTAGATGTTAAATTACAATATCCATTAGATATTAAATTAGCGTTTAATATATCATTAAATGAATATAAATTAAAGAATCTGTTTGATTACCCTCAGAAGTATAATTCTCAAAATATAGCAATATATTTAAAGAAACATAATACGTCAAATTTAATTAATTATTATAGTTTTAATAATATGTCTTTATTAAGAGAAGATTATAACTTAGATATTGATGGGAGTGTCGTAGTCCAATTAACATATGGTACTACTATACATAGATAAGATAGTGTAATTTCAATAAGGTATAAGGTATATGTCAAGAATATATTATGATCAATGCGAGATTAGGATAAATAATACAGGATTATTAGCTCTAACAGTTAATCTAAACTCTGATATTACTCTTGGGCCTGTATATACTT
>Ga0194130_10006977_pt1 | contig 12757 bp, 13 predicted proteins | sample TA2KigsurfametaG_FD_160084 | JGI IMG/M metagenome (GOLD analysis project Ga0194130, IMG submission 160084) | Freshwater microbial communities from Lake Tanganyika, Tanzania - TA2015050 Kigoma 12 surface | ecosystem: Environmental > Aquatic > Freshwater > Lake | place: Tanzania: Lake Tanganyika... | reverse complement strand
CAGACGAGCTGATTGCCGCCGCCCAGCGTAAATGCTGGTCCGATGCCCGTGTGACCACTTGTATCGTGGAGGGCACACACTGCATATGCATACTGCGGCTTGGTGTGAATGGCGTCGGCGCCTGCGCCACCCGGTAAGTCGAAGCGATAGTCGCCGCTGCTGATACGCTGAATCATGGTACCTGCTCCAATGTCCACTCCAGATGATGATCGTAGCGCGTGCCAACGCGCGGCACGCCGCGTTCGTCCCAGCCCATCATGTCGAAGTAGAGGTTGATGTTAGCATGGAACGCCGGCGCGTTGAGCACGCGTCCCTGCTTGGGACCACTTTCGATTGGCTCCGTGAAAAAGCGCTCCGGCAACGTGTCATCAGCGCGTGTCAGCCCCTCGCGGGCGTTGTAGATGCGCATGATGTGGTTGCGTCGTTCGCCGAAGCGCAAGAGCTCGTGCGACGACGTCTCCCAGCCGGTGATGGCGGCCAATAGGTCGGTCATCATTTGCAGGCTGATGGCGCGCGTCGGTGCAATGGCAAAAATACAATACCCGAGGGCATCGGCGGCCGACCACAAGTTGTTGAGCGCCTTGTAGTTGCGCACCTTCTTGGCACTGGTATCCTCCATGGCGACACGTTCGATGATGCCCAACGTGCGCGAGTACTCGAGTGAGTGCTCCCAGCCGACCTCGGTGTCGAAGTCCCAGTCGTGCTCACAAATGTCGTAGCGTGGCCCGATGGGAGCCGTGGCGAATCCCATGGCCAGGTTGGTCTGACTGCGCGGCTCAATCGGTACCATCTCGAGCCCTTTGACGTGCATGGCAAAGCGCTCACTGCCGTTACCGACGCGTTGCGCGGCCCGCATGCACCCCTCGGCCAATACATCGCCGAAGCCCGACCGCACGCTAATCTGCTGCATCATGCGCTCGATGGCCGTATGATCGCCGAAGCGTAAATCGACATCGCCGAACTGGGTGCGGTCAATCAGCCCATGTTGTGCTGCCTCCATGGCAAACGAAAGCGTCAGCCCGAGTGAAACAGGGTCGAATCCCAGTTGGTTGCACAGATTGTTCAGCCGCATCACCATGGCGGCATCACTGGTGCCGATGTTGGGGCCAAGGGCACCGCTAATCTCTTGGTGGATGGCGCTGGCGCGTACGTCGAGGTCGGCATCGGGACCTTGGTAGACTTTCATGCAGTCGTTGGCACATCCCGGGCAGGGTGACACCCCTTTGTAGTGTGGCGTCCACTGCGGCGCGGCGTAGGCGTCGAGGTGGTCAAACGACGCTTTACTGAAGTTGTGCGTATCAATTGCCGTGTCGAGTCCATGCGTGTGAATCCACACCGCAAAACCCGGTAAGTCGAGTTGCCAGCGTGACAGCGTGTTGTGCTGAATGTCGTGTGCGAACCGTTGGTTGAGCGCATCGAGCTGTGTCGGATGCGCTACGGCGGGTAGTGCACCACCTTTGATGACCAGCGCTTTGAGCATTTTGCTACCCATGACTGCTCCAACACCGTGACGCTGGGCTTGGTGCGTGCGACTGCTGATGATATTAGCGAAGCGCACACGGTGCTCGCCAGCGGGGCCGATGGCGGCAACATCGATGTCTTGGCCAAAACGCGCCTCGAGCCGGTCAGTACAGACACCCACCGTCGTGCCCCACTCGGCGCCTGCATCAAAAAAAGACACCGCGCCGTTATCAATCAAAAGTCCGGTCGGGATATCGGCGGCACCGTGAATGACGATGGCATCGTAGCCGCTCTGTTTGAGCGATACCGCAAAACGCCCTTCGGCACGCGTCTCACCGATGCCGTTGGTCAGCGGTGATTTGGTCGTCACGATGTAGCGCACTAGGCCCGCTGCGGGGTAGCCAGATACCACACTATTGTTGAAGATGAGCACATTGTCTGGGCTGAGTGCATCAATGTGTGCGCGCGTGTGTTTGAGCAGGTAGTACGTGCCCATGAGCGCTCCACCAGCGTAGATCCGATAAAAATTATCATCCGGGTGCTCGACATGCGTGGTCCGGGTACTCAAATCAACATGCAACACTGCACCATGGTAGCCATACGCCATTGTTGTGCTCCTTTGTGTGGTGAGGGGGCTTTACATCTTGTTTGTGACCTCCATCATACTGTAAAAATGACGGAGGACGGTGGTCTTGTAGTTCGTTTAGTGCCCGTTGACGTCCGAGTCTACCCGTGATTCGGCACCAGTATCAAGGGCAGTTATCGCGGCCACGTCGTCGGCTGTCAAGGCAAAATCAAAGATGTCGATGTTTTGGGCGATGCGCGTCGGGTTGGCCGATTTGGGGATAGTCACAATTCCGAGCTCGATGTTCCAGCGCAAAATCACCTGCGCCGTCGTTTTGCCGTACTTTTCAGCGATGGCAGACACCGTCGGATCTTGGAGCAGGTCGCTGCCTTGGCCAATCGGGCTCCACGCCACGGTCACAATCTGGTGGGTGCGACCGAACTCGACGTGCTCAGGGCGTGTGATGCGCGGGTTGAGCTGAATCTGGTTACACACTGGGCGCACACTGGTCTCGCTGAACAAATGTTCGAGGTGAGCCGGTTTGAAGTTGGAGACGCCAATCGAACGCGTCTTGCCCGACGCGAACAGGTGCTCAAACGTCTTCCAGGTTGAGACGTATTCGCCACGCTGTGGCAACGGCCAGTGAATCAACAACAAGTCGACATAATCCATTTGTAGTTCACGGAGCGAGGCATCGAGCCCTGCGACGGCTTTGTCATCGCCTTGGAACTCACCGTCGAGTTTGGTGGTAATGAACAACTCTTCGCGGGCAATACCGCTGTCACGCACACCTTGACCGACGCCGATGTGATTTTGATAGCGGTAGGCGGTGTCGATGTGGCGATAGCCAGCCTCAATGGCGGTAACGATTACGGGGGCAGCGTCGTGGTGCTTGAGTGGCCAGGTGCCAAGGCCGACTTGGGGCATCATCAGCCCGTTGTTGAGGCGAATCGATGAGACTGCCATTGTGTCTTCTCCTTTGGGGATTTGGTGGTAGAGTAGATGATAATCGAATACGCTTCTACTCTACCACGTTGTCTATACAAAGGATGCATCATGGAAATCGGGATTGATAGTTTTGCGGCGGCACGCGTCCATCAAGATCAGTATTCGGCCCGCGACAGCATGCAGTCGCTCCACGAACTGCTCGAGCGCATGCAGTATGCTGACGAGATGGGGCTCGACGTCTTCGGCATCGGCGAGCATTACCGCAAAGAGTTCTTGGATTCGGCGCCGTCGGTGATTTTGGCGGCGGCAGCCGCTCGAACCAAACGCATTCGGCTTGCCAGTGCGGTTACGGTGGTGAGTGCAGCTGATCCGGTGCGCATCTTTCAAAGCTTCGCCACGCTCGACCTGATTTCGGCTGGGCGGGCTGAGATTGTGGCCGGCCGTGGCTCGTTCATCGAGGCGTATCCGTTGTTCGGTCTCGATATGAATTCGTATGATGCACTATTTGCGGAAAAGTTAGATCTCTTGCTCAAAATCCGTGACAACGACGTGATTACGTGGTCAGGGCAGTTCCGCCCGGCCTTGCACCAACAGGCCATCTATCCGCGCCCATTACAAGAGTCTTTGCCGATTTGGTTGGGTGTGGGTGGTACACCGGCGTCATTTGTGCGGGCGGGCACGCTTGGATTGCCGTTGATGGTAGCGGTGATTGGTGGCGAGACGCACCGCTTTCGGCCGCTCATCGATTTGTACCGGCAGGCCGGGGCCGAGGTTGGGCATTCGCCCGAGCGGCTCAAGGTCGGCCTGCATTCGCTGGGATATGTGGCCGACGATGCCGCAAAGGCTGTCAACGATTATTACCCGGGCTATGCCGAGACGTTTACGCGCATCGGCAAAGAGCGCGGCTGGCCACCGGTCAGTCGTAGCCGCTTCGATGCCCAAAACGGCCACCTTGGGGCGTTGTTGGTCGGCGATGCCGAACAGGTTGCGAGCAAAATTGTGCGTCATAGCAAGGCGTTGGGAGGCATCAATCGCTTTACCTTCCAAATGGATAATGCCGGGCTGACGCACGAGCAATTGTTGCGCGCCATCGAGTTAATTGGCACCAAGGTCATCCCACGCGTGCGTGAATTGATGGTGCCAAACCCGGTGATTTGATGTATCGGCCGGCGGATCGGGATGGTCATGCGGCGGATCGGGATGGTCATGCGGCGGATCGGGATGGTCATGCGGCGGATCGGGATGGTACCGCCGCATGGTCATGCGGCGGTATGCGGCGGATAATGGAATATAAGGAACCCCAGATGCAATCAACCATTAATAATCCCGTGAATCATCTGTATACCCTGTTAACCAATCGCCCGGGTCGGGTGATGGTAGGGATTGCCGGGCCACCCGGGAGCGGCAAAAGCACGTTGGCGTTGCAGTTGGCCAATCGTGTCAATCAGCTACATGGGAGTCATACGGCCGTAGCGCTGGGTATGGATGGGTTTCACTTGAGCAAAGCGCAGTTGCGCCAGATGCCGGATCCGGATTTGGCCTTTGCGCGCCGCGGTGCGCCGTGGACGTTTGATGCGGCCGGGTTTGTGGCGCGCCTCCACGATCTGCGTCGTGCCGATGCGCACGTGCGGTGGCCCGATTTTGCGCACGAAGTCGGCGACCCGGTTGAGGATGCCATCGCGGTTGACCGTGCGGTGAAGATGGTGATTGTTGAGGGGTTATACCTGTTGCATGACCACGATGGTTGGCAGGAGGCCCTGCCCGTCTTTGATGAGGTGTGGTACCTGAATACGCCGTTTGATGTGGCCATCGAGCGGCTGACGCAACGGCATATGCGGGCGTGGAACTTCAGCCGTGCCCAAGCCGAACACCGTATCGCCCAGAGCGATGGGTTGAATGCCGAGTTGGTGCGTCAAAGTCACGTCAGGGCACATTATTTGGTTGACTCGTTGCCAGATGCATCCGTGTGAGTGGTGATGCGTCGTGATGTGCGCATGTGCCACCACGTGCGCAGGCGCTGATGGAGGGGCGTGGTCGGCGTGCGTAACAAGGGCTTGTTTGGCGGCGTCTGAAACGGTTCTATGTCCATCATTTTGGCGTAGACATAACGTAAAATCTCATAGCCGGTGGCGATGACTGGCGTGGCGAGGAGTGCTCCCAAAATGCCCGCCGAAATGGTACCTACGAGCACACCGGTCATGACGATGAGTGGTGGCAATCCAACCGCATCGCCGAGGACGCGTGGTACGATAATGCTGTTTTCGAGCTGTTGCACCAGCAAATAAAAGAGCGCCACAATCACGGCCAACCATACCGGGCTAATCGGTAAGTAGGTGGATCCCTGGAGCAACGCCACAATCACGGCTGGGATGGTAGCAATGACCGGGCCGAGGTTGGGGATGATTTCGAGCACCCCAGCCACAATGGCAAGACCGACAGCGCCGGGGACACCGAGAATGGTCAATCCGATCCAACTCAGTACGCCGATGATAATCATCAGTGTGAGCTGGCCACGAAAGAACGAGTTCCAGGTACTGCCAATGCGGTCGAGTAAAATGCCGATTTCGGTTTGGTAGCTGACTGGAATAGCCTCAATGAAGCGACTACGGTAGGTATGCGCACTCAAGCTAAAGTAGATGGATGCCAACACGATGAAAATAATCAAAATAATTGTCGAAAACACATCGCCAATCAGCCCAGTAGCCGCACCAAATGTGGTACTGAGTGCCGATGTCAAGGACTGGATAATCATGCCAACGGGTGGCACCGTAAATGACGATGCAGAGCTTTGTAATCCGATAATGATGTCGTCGACGCTTCGATCAACCATGCGATCAATGTCGCTACTCGGCATAGGCGTATCTTTGATGGCGGTCAGCGTTGCTAACGACCATGTGGTGATTCGTTGAATAATGCTGTTATAGTCGAGGTCAAAAATATAGCGCACTGCATCAGCGGCGGCAGGCACGAGGAGTGCAATAATAACGGGGACAATCACGATGAGTAAAAGATGCACCAAGCCGACCGCAATGCCGAGCGGGATATGTAATCGGTGATGAAGCCAGCTAATCGGTGGCCGCACAATGACTGCCATGAGTCCAGCTACAATTAAGAGTGGGATGACTGGACTACTCAGGTAAATAATATAAATTGCGAGGACTGTCACCGCAATACCGACGATATATTTGGTTGCTTTGCTCCAACGCGTTTGCATGTGCGTCACCATTCGGTTCGAAGTTGTCGATACATACTAGCAATAATACTCGTTTTTTGGGTGTGCGGTACAGTGGTTTGTGTTTTTTGTATTGAAAGTAGGGCCCTATGGAGTTGCGTGAACGAATCGGGTTTTCAATTGGCGGCACAGACATTTCCCATGTATTAACCACGATTGAAAACGCAGAACAGGTTGGTGTGCGTCAAATCTGGATGACCCAAGGACCAACCTCGCTCGATGCTTTGACCGTGTATGCGGCAGCCATGAGTCGCACCCAATCAATTCGGCTTGGCACATCAATTGTGCCCACGTATCCACGCCACCCGTTGGCACTCATGCAACAAGCATATACCGTTGACACGTTGAGCCCTGGGCGCTTGCGCCTCGGCGTTGGTACTAGCCATCGACCGATTATCGAACGCACGTATGGCGACCTGATGCCGCGCCCACTCAGCCATCTCAAATCGTACGTATCAGTGCTCCACCAGGCGTCGCATCATGGCAGTGTTGACTACCACGACGAGTGGTTTACCGCGCGCGCGCAATGGCCACAGGCGCCACGTATCCCCATCTTGGTGGCGACACTCGGTGAGTCCGCATATCACCAAGCGGGCATGATCTCAGATGGTGCGATATCGTGGAACACGCCGTTGTCATTTCTTCAGCACACGGCACTGCCAGCTCTGACTGCCGGTGCACATGCCGCCAATCGACCACGCCCACCGTTAGTTGCCCATGCGTGGATCTCGCTCCATCCCGATGCTGATGCAGTGATTGCAGCCACACGTGAGACGGTGAGTGGCTATGCCCGCTTGCCGTTCTATGCCAACATGTTTACGGCGGCCGACTTTGCCGTGCATGACGGCGTCGTTGATCCGGCCCTTGCGCAGGCACTGGTGATTCACGGCGATGAATCAGCGATTCGCGACCGAATCGTGCAGTTTTTTGCGTGTGGCATCGACGAAGTGCTCTTGTCCGTCGTGAATGTTGGAGATATCACTGACATTCAGCGCCGACTCTTTCACCTGGTCGGGCGCATGTAACAATGCGTTACTCAGTGACGTACCCGCCTGCCTCGGCTTTGGCGAGCACGGCCGTGATAGCCTCGACGAGCGCTTTGGCCGAGGCAACATCGAGTTCAACGGCGACGCGCGCGCCCATGCCCAGCGATTCGTTGACAAAGTCGAGGTTAAGTGCGTGTTCGAACGGTGCCTCAAATGGATGGTCATATGATACATTGGCCTCTTTGAGGCTAAACCAGCCTTCGCGGCCTTTGCCGCTGCCATTGATGGCGATTTGGGTGGCAATCATGGTGCACATGTAGATGGCTCCTTAGCGGGTCGTTTTGGCCAAAAACGCCCATATCTTCTTCCAGCCATCAACTGCCTGCGCTTGGCGATAGGCTGGTCGGTCATAATAAAAAAATCCGTGGCCGGCGTCGTCGTATCGATGGAACTCGTACGTCTTGCCGTGCCGTTTAAGCGCTTCCTCAAGCTGATTCACCGCGTCTGGCGACGGACTCTGGTCGTCGTTGCCGTAGATGCCAAGCACTGGGCAAGTCAGCTGTGCGGTGTAATCGACGGGTGCTACCGGTTGATTGGGCGTGAGTTGACTGGTGTCCATCACGATGCGCCCGCCCCAACAGTCGATGACGGCACAAAATCCGTCAATCTGGCACGCAGATAGATAGGCGTGTCGGGCGCCCGAGCAGGTCCCAAAGATGGCCACCTTGCTGATTGCATATGGCTACGCCGTCACCCACGCCAGTGCCCCATGCACATCACCAACTACCTGGTCATCCGGTACGCCACCGCCGGCACGTACGTTGGCGGCCACATCCTCTGGTGTGCCGTGGCCGGCACGTTGGTACAAATTGGGCGAGATGGCGATGTACCCGTGATGGGCAAATTTGCGCGTTACCTCGCGGTACCACTCATCCCACCCGGGCATGTGATGGATGACAACAATCGCCGGATGTGGACCAGGCCCGAGTGGGCGTGCCACGTACGCGTAGACGGTGTCACCGTTATGGCCAGGGTAGCTGATTGTTTCGGCAAGCATGCCTTCGTATTGATTAGTGGTGTACTCCATGGAGGGCTCCCAATCGTTTAGTGATGATGGGGCGATCGTGAGAAAGTCCGCTGCAGAAATCCATCAACTATAGCGGTATGCTAGGATGGTCGAAACCACCATGTTCACCGCCAATTATCATGTTTAGGGTTACGGGGATGCACTGTTGCTGTAATGCCTCAACCAGCAAAACGCTTTGACCGTGGGGTACGAGAGGGTCGGCATCGCCATGTATCACAAGGAACGGCGCAGCAAATCCATCAATGTGGGTAATCGGATTGGCTGTTGTGACGGCAGCTACGTGTTGTTGAATTGGTCCACCGATGAGTTGCGACTCGGGTGAATCAGCATCGTTGTGTGTCATGCCATGTGGGAGTCGTTGCGCATCCATTTGTAAAAAGTCAGTAGGACCGAAAAAATCAATCACCGCTTGCACGCGACTCGAATAATCGAGGTGTGCTCCTACATCCCACGCACGCACGTGTCCACACGTGCCGAGCATGCTGGCCAAGTAGCCGCCCGCAGATTCACCCCACGCCACAAACCGCGTATTGTCTAAATCATACTCACCGGCGTGCGCGCGTAACCAGCGCACTGCCGACTTGCAGTCTTCAATTTGCGCGGGAAAAATGGCGTGTTGACTGAGGCGATAATTGATGGCCACGATGGCATAACCGCGATTGAGCATGACCAAGGGCACCCGATCGGCTTTGCTCCCCATGCGGAACGCGCCGCCGTGAATCCATACCACCACAGGATACGGACCCGGTGTGGCTGGGATGTACATATCAAGGTACTGTCGCTCATGGCCGTTGACAACATACGCAATATCAGGATAAAACGTCGTACCGACAGGCAATGAAGTCAGGGTAAACATCGTTGGTTACTCCTTAGATATGGTACGTGTAGCATACTCTTTTTTGAAAGAAAATGTAAGTACGATGCAGGTGCGATGTGCCTGTGCGTGGTACAATCGTTGCGCAACGCATATCGGTCGTTGTCGTTGTTTTTTGGAGGATTTCATTGGTGATGCACGTGCCAAATGCCCTCGATGCTGTACTCAACAGATATATCACACACGACGAAATAGCTGGTGCTCAAATTGTGGTGATGCATCGTGGTGCGGTTGTGCTCGAGCACTACGTTGGGCAGGCAAATCACACGATGCCAGCAAATGTGCAGAGTATCTGGCCACTTGCCTCTATCTCCAAAGTCTATGCGGCAGCCACCATCATGCGTCTCGTGGAGCAGGGGGTGTTGACGCTCAATATGCATGCAACTAGCGTGCTACCCGAGCTTCAAGGTGACCTACGCAACGAGATTCGTGTACGGCATCTGCTCACGCATACTGCAGGCATGATCTACGAATCACCGCAGATGGCCGAGCGCCTGCGTGCTCATACGTCACTGGTTGATATGTATGCTGAGGCTCTTACATCGCCCCTGTTGTTTGCCCCTGGCACGCAATTAAGTTACAGCGACTATCACTGGCTATTGCTGGCAACCATGGCCGAACGCCTGACGGGGACGCCGTTTGCTGAGTTAATGCATCAGCTGGTGCTCATGCCGATGGGTCTGACGCAGACATTCTTTCCCACTGCACGAACGCCTGATCCCGCCCAAATCGCCTATGTGCGCGGTGTGCTGTCAGAGGGTACATCTGGTGCTATGTACAACTCCGACTATGGACGATCACTGGCGCATCCTGCCTTTGGGGTAAGTGCGAGCGCACGCGATCTGGCCCGCTTTGCCTGGCACTTCATGCCCGGTGGCCCACGTGTGCTCAGCGAGCCGACGGTGCGGGCCATGACGCGCGACCAAACCGCCGGCGTGCCCGGCAGCTACCCGATTATTTCGGGGTTGGGCGCACAGCCACTGCATGCATGGGGGCTTGGATGGGCCTTGCAAACAGCGCATACACCAGCACTGTTTTCTGAATTATTGTCGTTCGAAAGCTTCGGCCACCACGGCGCAAGTGGCTGCCAAGTCATGGCAGATCCCACCCAAGAGCTGATTGTCGTGGCCCTGACCAATACCCACCTCAATACCGGTATTGACCGTTGGTATGTGCGTCTGCAGACCATTGCGGCGACTACCATCGCTGGTGTCATGACGCAGGTGCGCTAATCTGGTGTGATTCGCTGGTTGCGGCTTCGATAGATACCCGGCGAAATCCCGTTCACCCGTTTGAACGTCTTGGCCAAGTGGTGTACGTCTGCAAAGCCACACTGCTCAGCGATATACTCGAGCGCATGCGGTGTGGTACGCAACAGCTCCTGGGCGCGTTGGATGCGCAGGTGGATGAGATACTGATGTGGCGACATGCCGAATCGTTGGCGAAACAGCGCGCTGAAGTGCGATGGCGACAGATGCGCGCGCGCTGCCAAATCGGCCACGCGGATCGGCTCAGCCAAATGGAACGCGCAATAGGCGGTAATCCAGTTGAGTGATTCGGGCTGACTAATTCGCGGCGTGGCCAACGTGCTGAACTGCCCCAAAAGTGCTAACACCAACTCCATCACATAGTGCTGACTCATCAGTTGGCGCAATACGTCGCGCTGTTGCCACGAGCCAATCATCTTGATCATCGTCTCGCGGAAACCGTTGACATCTGCTGGCACAAAGACCGGTGGAATCGCTATCCCCTCGATATCGTTGAGCCGTGGTTGCATGTGGTCACGATATGCAGTCAAATCGGTCATATATGCGCGCGTCACGAAGCTTTCGTGGCGTAGCGCATGATAAAAAATATCGAAATGCGCAAACGGCGTAATCGTGTTGCTCCGCCCATGCAACGTGTGGAGCTCGTTGGGTTGTATCAGACACACCGAGCCCGGGGGCACGTCATATGCCACCCCATCTAGTGTAATCGTACACTCACCCTCTTGCACATAAATTAACAAGTAATCGAGCAAACGCCGTTCACCCGTCTGCCACGGTGTGCGTACAGCATAGTCCGCCATGCGTATGTAAGGGACAAGCGGTGCCGGGAACAATGCGACCTCTGCTTTCGCTAAAAACAACAACAGACATCAATAATAAATCAGCGGTTTATACAAAAGATACACAACATTTTACCATGACAGTGGTGTGGATATTCGTTATCCTTGAGCACATGATAATCCATATGTCCCATCAATATGAGGAATAATCCGCAGTCGCAAAAATTATCTGTCTAAACTCATTACTTTGTGCTGATACACAAAGGCGTGATTTTGACACAAAACAAACAGGAGAAATATGCCAGATACACCCCAAAAATCACCCGTGATTGGCTTTGTACAACGTGATGGAAGCGTCATATCGGGTACGGCCAACGTCTCGTCGGTCATGGAACTCGCGCTCGAACTTGGTGTGCGCGGAATCGAGGGACAATGCGGCGGATTTGTGGCATGTGGAACGTGTCACGTCCATATACCCGAGGAGTGGATCGAGCGTATTGGGCGAGCAACGCCAGATGAGATAACCATGCTCGAGTACGAACCATCCTTTACCCCATTCAGTCGCTTGAGTTGTCAAATCGCGCTTCATCCCGATTTAGACGGACTCGTTGTAACGATTCCAGGAGCAGAGTATGCATGACGTCTCTACGATTACGGTGCGTCGCCCAGATCCAGCGGGCGACGAAGACGTAGTATTTGTGCGCGGCTTTCGCGCCTTGCGCGGCGCGCTCAACGATTGGCGCACGTTTAGTTCTGATTCGCATGGATTTCTTGTGTTGACGCCCCAAGACAAAACCCGCACCTTCCGGCAGTATCCGTTCGAGTTTGATCCGCCGACACATACCGCCTACCGCGCCCTGATTGAGCCGTTCTACAAACGTGCACTGCAGCCCGAGTATGCGACTCGTATCCAGGCACTCATTCGTCGGCGCGTCGATGTGATGCTCGCTGCCCCACAGGTATCGGTGGTTGACGAATTTTCGTTGCCACTACAAAACAAAGCGCTCTCTGTCATGCTCGAAATGCCCGAATCTGAGGCGGATGTCTGGATGAACTTCGGCAAGGATGTCTTTAGCTCGGGCAGTGCTGATGCGCTCGTCGACTATCTTGAACGTCAGACAGACAAGGCCGACCACGCAGAGACAGATTCGATCTTTGGGGTGCTGAAGCGGGCTACGTACGAGGGGCGACCGTTGACGCGCGACGAACGCCTCGGCTTTGCGCATATCACCTTTGCCGGCGGCCGCGATACGGTTATCAACATGTTGACCGGGATTGTGGCCCTGTTTGCGGTATCACCAGAGACGCACGATGCAATTCGACAGAACCCCGGGTTAATTCCCTCGGCCGCCGAGGAGTTGTTCCGCTTTATTTCTCCGCTGGGTATTCTGACGCGGGTTTGCCCGCATGGCGGTACAGTGGATGGCGTGGACGTGGCGCCGGGGCAGCGCATCGCCATGTGTTATGCGCGGGCCAATCGCGATCCTGACGTGTTTGCCAATCCTGATACGTTTGTGGTGGATCGCAAGCCCAATCCGCACCTCGCCTTCGGCAGTG
>Ga0194130_10006975_pt1 | contig 12761 bp, 15 predicted proteins | sample TA2KigsurfametaG_FD_160084 | JGI IMG/M metagenome (GOLD analysis project Ga0194130, IMG submission 160084) | Freshwater microbial communities from Lake Tanganyika, Tanzania - TA2015050 Kigoma 12 surface | ecosystem: Environmental > Aquatic > Freshwater > Lake | place: Tanzania: Lake Tanganyika... | reverse complement strand
TAATTGAAAGAAAAAAAACAAATAAAACAGAAATTATTACAAGAGAAACAAGAATTATTAGAAAAAAAGAATGCAGAACGAATTGCAAAGGGATTAAAACCTTTAGCAAACAAAAAAAACAATACAAATAAAAAATCTAATGAAGTTATAGGTAAACCTGTGATTGGAGAATATGTACCGGATTCTGATATTGTATTATGTAAGGGTATTATTAAATCCGGACCAAATAAAGGGAAACAATGTACTTCAAAACATTTACCAGAAGATGAATATTGCTGTAAACATAGTGAAAAATATAAGGAAACAAAGAAAAATAATCCATCCACAATTTAAGGGTGTAAATGATTTTATAAATGCAAATAATTAATATTAATATAAATAAAATAATATAAAATAATCTTTGATATAGTTAATATGTTAGAAGAAGAAAAAGAACAAGAAATTGAAGAAGTAAAAGAAAAACCAGTCATAATATTAAAAACAAAGGAAGAATTAATATTTAATATACGTGAATGGATAAAAATAGAAACAGAAATAAAAACAATTTCAAAATCTTTAAAAGAAAAGAGAGAAAAAATGAAGGATCTAACAAATAATTTAGTAAACACAATGAAGGCAAATTCAATTGAGTGTTTTGATATAAATGGCGGTGCTTTAGTATATAAACAAAAGAAAAGTAAGAAGCCAATATCAGGTAAATTTTTATTAACCCAATTAGAAGAATATTTTAAAGATAATCAGGATTTAGCAAAAGAAATTCATAAAAAGGTTTGGGATAATCGTGTTATAGTTTGTAAAGAAGAAATTAAGCGGGAAAAAGATAAAAATTAAGAATACATTTATGAAAAAATGATTTAAAGTTATTTAAATAAATATATAAATGGATTATACATATTTATTAGAAGCAGCAAGTGTTAAAGTTTTAAAACAATATCCAACGAATGTATTTGAAGATGGACCAATTTTAATAATTCTTTGTTATCATATTACAACAGATTCTAAATATCCTTTTTTACAGTTTTTATTTAGAAAAATGGTGCAAAATCCTATTTTACCGGAAAAGTTTTCATTACCTTACTTAAATTTAATCGAAATAAATAAACAAGATATTATGGAACATAGTTTAAGTGAAATAAAAAGTGCGTTAAAATCGATGAATTGTGATACAAGTGGTTTAAATGGTGAAAATTATAAAGGAGTAATATATTTAGAAGATAATTTTCCGGTTGCTTTAGTAAATGTATCAAATATTGATATAAATGGATTAAAAATGGGACGTAATTCAGAATATTGGTTTTTATTACCATCTGAAGTAATTAATAGTAAAAGTATTTGTAACATACCAATAGATGAAGATACGTCTGAAATGTTTATAAAATATGCCCCAACAATTAGTTTATTACATAATTATGAAACGAGAGAGCCATATAGTTTGCCGGATGCGGTATATAGTGGTAATTCATTGGATGAAGTAAAATTTAGTAGTATATTTGGTCAAAAATGTAGACCATTATTTACTGAAGATTTAACAAAATATTATAGTTTTTTTACGGAATTTGGTTCAGCAGTTTTATCAACAATGGATAAAATAAAAGAAGAAAATGGAATAAATAGATATGCAATATTTGTAGATTCACAAACAACAATGGTTATGAATGATGATGATGTAAAATATATTGAAAAAGATGGGTTACATATGATAATTACAAAATGGTACGATAATTTTAAGCCATTAACATATCATACGTTAAATAAAAAGGTTTTAGGTGATAAAAGTGAATATATGATTTTATAGATGTTATTATTATAATTTATATTTATAATTTGTTATAAATATAAAAAAAGAAATATAACAGGATAATATATGAATTCAATAACATTAATAGGAATAGCGATATTATTAATATATTCAATAACTAAAATATTAGATTTTTTTGGAATAGGAATAGATGTTTATGGCTCATATTTAGCCTTTTATTTATTTTTACTTTTGACTTATTTTGTATTACCGCGTGAATATTATAAACTTAAATAATTGGTTTGTTAGTTTATACAATATTAGAAGCAGTACTATTAATTTGTTTTTTAGGACTATTTAATACAAATTTTTCAGAAGTAGAACTAAAACCAGGTATTCCTATATTTCTGTTAAGTTGTTCTAACATTTTAGTTAATGCGACAATATCATATTTATCTTTTAAATTATCCATTATTTCTGTTTCTAAAGGTTCTCTATTATTGATATTATAAAATGTTAATTTAAACGCATTAACTGCGTCATATAATTGTTTTTCTTTATTAACAGTCTGAGCGAAACGTTTGCGTTTATTTTCTTCAGAAGACCAAGGATTTCTAGATAATTCAGTTGAAACTAAGACATCACATATTTCGGGTTTAATAATTTTGGAAAATGGACTTGGATTTTCTGGATCTTCTTCTTCATTACCATTTTCAAAATCGCGTTTAAATTGTTTAATAATTTTTTCAGGAATTGTGGGGCTTGTTTCCATTAAACGGTCAAATTCTTCTTTACATATTTTAATCATTTGAGTTACTGGCATTCTTTCATCTGGATGCTTAGCTAATTCAATCTTAATATTTCTATAAAACTTATCCCAAGCAATACTTGATACTCTATGAGCTTCATTCATTTGGGTAATTTTAAGAAATTGTTGGATAGTAGTAACAATTCCAGCTAAAATATTAAAACCACCGACAATCATACTAAAGGTGGATTGCCACTCAGGTGGAACTCGTTCAGTTGCAAAGTTGGCTGTTCCAGTAATTGTAGAAATAACAATAACAGGAATCGTATACCAGGCATTTAAAGAACTAAACATAGCATTTGAACGCGCGTGAAGCCAACGATAGCACATAGCTTTATCTGCCCATTCGACTAAAATTTGTTCGTGTTCAGTAGTCCATTCGGGAACAATGGTAGAAGCAAATGTATCCATATTTATTTCAACTTGTTCAGTCATATATATAATATATAAAAAATATATTATTTATATATAATAATGGACAATAATCTGGAACAGCTAAAAAAAGATTTTAATAAAATAAAAGATATACGACATAAAATAACGATATTATTTGGTACATTAGAATCACATATGAGAAAACTAAAAGAAACCCATTCAATGTTTATAAAATCAAACAAAGATAATACATTTGTTTTTGGGTTAGATTCATTACAATTTCAAAGTAAGATAATAGATATAGAATATGATGATATGAAGCGTTTATTTTTAGCAATAAATAATCGTATTTACTGTGAATATTATAAATTATATAAAATAATAGCAGAATATGTAAAGTATAACATAGCAGAAAAAAAGGCTTTAGATTTAATTAGACTAACAAATAATTTTCCAGTTTACAAGGATTTGGAGCCATTTAAACAATATGATTTTGAAATAGTACAAGAAATGCATGAACATATAATATTGATATTATATGCAATAAATGAATACATAGAAAATAAACAAAATGAATTAAATGAATATAAAAAACAACAATCAATAGGTTTAAATATAAATAATTTTGTAACAACGTTCAAATTTGGAATTAATACAAAGAAAGAAAAGTTTGAATTATTTATTTCGTATATAGAATTTTTTCACGGATTACACACAAAATATTTAAAACGTTTTGCAATGAAAATGAATTTATTTTTTAGTCAAATAACTAACGATATTCGTTTTGAAGATGCACCAACAACATCAGAATCAAAGAAAAACGAAATAATAGATACAATAAAAGAAGAACATATAGATAATAAATTAATTGATCAACTAACAAATGTTATACAAGGAAATGAAAACGAAAATGAAAGCGATGAATCAATTTCAACCCAAAATAAAGGAATAGATAAAAAATCGGAAAGCAATTCTTCTCTAGATTCTTTAAATAGTAAAAAAAGTTTAAAAGATTTATTTAAAAAAAATGTTAAAAAGGTAATTAATGGATTTAGGGTATTTGGTCCTAAAAATTTTACACAGATGGATGATAATAGATTAAAACTAAATATAATTGAGAAGCCAAACGAGTCGATATTAGAAACAACCCATAAACCAATTATGATTGATGAATTAAAAAATGTTTTAGCTGCAAAAAAACAAGAAAATAGTCCTAAGGTTGAAGAAAAAAAAAGTGTTAGTTTAAACGCACTTATAAACCCACTTTCAGAAGAGGATAATCAAGAATTGGTTAATATTTTAAATCAAAACCCTGATTTTGAGGAGCTAAATAATTTATGTGAATCCTTAATATCTCCAACTAACAAAAATAATTCTAGTTACGAATTAGAGAAAAAAATACGTGAATTAGATATTTTTGAAAATGATTTATATAATACTGATGTTAGTTTGTTGAATCAACAAAATATAAATAATATTTCTAATTTTGAAATAAAACAAATTCAAGAAGAACAAATAGAAACCAATATCCAAGAAGAAAAAAGTCTATCAAATCTAACAATGGATAGTTTCGAACATTCTGTAACTATCGTAACAACTCCAACAAATCAAACGCAAATACAAACAGAAACACAATCTAATAAAAAGAAAAAAAAGAAAAAGAAAAATAAAAAATAATCCGCTTTTCTTTAAATTACTTTTACAATAATATATTTTATCAAAATAAGTATTTAAAGCTCTTTAAATTAGTTTCATATATATTATAAAAAATTGAACTAAAGATAATTTATTATATATATTTATAAACCAATATAAAGAAATGGAAAAACGAATTAATAAAAAGATTGATTATTATATGACCGAATTTAAAGATAATATTAAACTTAAAGCTGACGAACTTGGTATGACTAAAGACACTAATTTATCCAAATTAGTACAATTTATATTTGATTATGATGAACGATTATGTCTCGGTAAAGAGGATTTTATGAAAAGAAAACGCGTTAAAAATGTCGTACATTTATCAGATAGATGTTGTGCTAAACGTGCTAACGGAGAACAATGCACCAGAAGAAAAAAAGATGACTCAGAATATTGCGGAACACATTTAAAAGGAACTCCACACGGAATGTTTGAACTTGAAGAAGAAGAACCTAAAAATCAGGGGCAAAAAATTGAAGTTTGGGCACAAGAAATCCAAGGAATTATTTATTATATTGATAAATCATTTAATGTATATCAAACTGAAGATATTATGCAAGGCAAAGTTAATCCAAAAGTTATTGCTAAATATGTTAAAAATGGAGATAATTATTCTATTCCTGATTTTAATTTGTATTAATTTAATAATATAAAAATTTATGTTTATATTATTTAATTTGTTAGTTTAATGTTTTAAGCTCTTCTTATTCTTATTTTTATTTCTTCTATATCTTGTTTTTTTATGTTTACCACCTATCAAACCATTATACACCTCATTTTTCATTTGATTTGATATAGGTAATAAAGGATATCTATTTGGTTCTTTATCATGTAATTCTTTCATTCTTTCAGCCAATTTATTTAACTTTTGTTCTCTATCTTCAAATAATTCAGCAATCATATTATCAACATCTGATGAAAGTTGATTTGGCTTTGGTATCACTCCTTTTACATATGTTTCATCAATTAATGCCCTTTTTGGAAAATGCATTGGGTCAGCATTATATTTTCTTATTAATCCATTTGCCTTAGCAACTAAATTACTTATTACTGTATCATAATCAGCATCTGTTAAATTATAATCTCCACATATCCAACCATATCTTGAGGCGTGTTTTATTTCTGATATACAAGGATATGCATATGATTTATCACATAAATATGTTAATGCCTTTGTATATTTTTTTTCTTTTACAGCTTCCCTTATTTTTTTCATTATTTCTGGAGGTATTTTATCTGCTCTACCATAATCCAATATAATTACCTGTGCTGTAAATATTGATTGTTCAAAATAATCGGTATTTGGAGTCATTATTATATTATATTTATGAAAATCATTATGATTATATTCTGTATCTAATGCCAATTTTAATAATGTATAACGAGTTATATTTTGAAGTATATTTACTAAGTCAGGCTGTCTCATATATTTTCTTTCAACACTTGCTAAAGTATCTCCAAATGCAGTTTCCATAGCTATTATTCCTAATTTACAATCAGGATTTGTTGATAATTTAAAGTTTATTGAACCTAATGCTTGATTTAATTTAAGGTCATTGCCAGATTTTTTTGATAATGTTGTTAGTAGAAATTGTATTAATGCTTTGTCATCAAAAATACTGGAGTAAACTATAGACGGAGCTATTGGTTGTAAGTATTGCATAGTTTTTAAAAAAATATCTGTTTGTATATTTATTTCTTTAACAAAATCTTCTTCATTTACGCTATGTAATGAACTACCAAATACATTTTCAACTGTTTCATTTTCATTATCACTTATTAAACATAATTTAATTACTAAATTATATACTGGAGAACCAAAAGTTTCGTCAGGTGCCATACGCTTATAATAGTTTGAAAATGGTATATATTCTGGATTTTCTAATTCTTCTGGTATATCCAAATGTCTAGTACTTCCTAAATCATTTTCATCTACATAAAAATGTTTTCCAGTGCCTATATCTTTAAAAACTTTCCAATTACTTGTTGGCGGAGGGTTGACAACTAAATATGTTGATAAAGTTAATCCATATGAACCTTTAGATAAATAAGTTACATCAGAGTTTAACAAATAATTTCTTAAAGTATTTGCATTTTGGGCCGAATCTTTAAATGGTAATATTATTCCACCTTTTTGCTTTTGATTCATTTATATATTATTCTTATAAAATACTTATAAAAAATTCTAATTATTACAAATTACAAACTACAAAATTAATTATTTTCTATTTAAATAAGGAATATAATTAGTATAACTGTTATCAAATATTATTTGTTTGTTAGTTTGATGAAATTCATCGACACTATTATAAAATATAACACCTTTTTCTTTCATATCTTTTAATGCTTTATCTGTTGTATCTTTAGCAACCCCTCTAGTACAATCCATAATTAAATGCACATTGAATCCTAATCTTAACGCATCTAATGCCGTATAATATACACAATAATCCGTTGCAATTCCTGTTAAAATAATATCAGTGATTTGTAGAAGTTGTAACCAACTATATAATTCTGTCTTTTCATATTTTCCTTTATCTGCATCTCCAAATCCACTATAACTTTCAACATTCTTTTTGGTACCTTTTTTAATAAATTTATCTTGTCTAATAACGACTAAATCCCTATGTAATTGTGCTCCGTATGTATTTTCAACACAATGTCTTGGCCAAGCCATTTGTTCCACATCAACATTTGTATCATCTTCCATTAATAATCTATGTTTATGTGGTCCCGTAAATGGTTCTAATTTAAATGTTTCTGCAAATGACATATGTTTTGCATTATGCCAGTCTTGAGTAATAAATGTTTGTATATGTTCGTCATATATATAACGCAACTTATTTATTGCGGCAATAGCGTGTTCTGCTTCAGATACAGCTAACGGTCCATTAAGACAAAAGTCATTTTGAACATCAATAATTCCAATAATAAATTTTTTAGCAGGAGCCTCATTAGAAGGTATAATTTGTGAACTATTTTTAGCGCCCATTTTATAAGTATATGTATGTATATACTGTTATATGTTTAGAATAAAAGTATTTCAATTTTATCAGGGAACGTAGTTCCCCGAACCCCTCCTTTGTACGTATGAGTAAAAACTAAATAGTTTATGCTTTGTTAATTTATGGTGGTGCACCGGTGGCACCTAGGTAAAAAGAATTTCAATTTTTATATTATAGCCGAGATTTGGAGGATAAAAAAGTAGGGCTCCTAATAATATTGTGAAAAAGATTTATAGTTAAATATGATAAGGATTAAAAGAAAAAATAACTTCAATGTGCAGAGGTTTTAATTTTTCAAGTATAAATTCTTTCATATCCTCCCAATATTCAAATGAATATACTTTATTATCAAAATAAAGTTTGAATATATTTAAATTAATTAATATATCAGCCTTATTAATAATACATATTGTACAATTATTTAATTTTAATGCTTGAATTAAATTGTTGAGATTTAAAAAATTACATTGTCTTTTTCTTCCAGTAGTTGCTCCAAATTCTTGTCCAGCTTCCCCAATTTTTTCAAGTTCTTCAGAATATTCATTAGGTTGAAATTTCATTGTTCCAACATAAGTATCATATATTTTTGAAATACCATATATATCTCTTATTTTTTTAATAGGAATTCCAACGTTAATAGCTCCTGCAAGAGTACATGTTGATGATGTGCAATATGGATAGTTATTTGTCCAATTAATATCAAGCTCAAAACCTTGTGCTCCTTCTATTAAAATATTTTTAACATTATTTTTAACAAAATCAGAGAACCAAAATTCACGCATATTAACAATTTTTATACCTAATGAGTCAAATAAATTCTCAAAATCTTCTACACGTTTACCAGTGCGCAACATTTTTTGTGAATAAGTTGGTCCAATTCCAGAACATGTAGTGCCAATTTTATTATTCTCTCTATCATATTCAATACATTCTGGTGTAATAATATGACAAGCTTTACTTATAAATAATCTATCTTTTAAATTGATTCCTTTTTCCTCAAGTTCTTTAATTTCCATTTTTAAACGCGATATATCAATTAAACAATCGCTAGATATTAAATTATATATTGATTGATTAAGAGTACCAACTGGCAATTGATGAACAACAAATTTTACACCATTTTCATAAATAGTATGTCCAGCATTTCCTGAACCATTAAAACGAACACATAAATTATATTTATTTCTTTTTAATAAATTATATACTACCTTTCCTTTTCCTTCATCCCCAAAACTGCAGCCCAAAACAATATCAATATTTTCCATAAATATATTTAATATTAAAAAATCTTTAAGTTTTATTTTGGGTTAAATATTTAAAAACTTAATATTAAACAATAATATGAAGATTTTAGATGATGTTAAATTAGACTTTTCTGATGTTCTAATTCTTCCAAAAAGAAGTGAATATTCATCTCGTTCTGAAGTTACTCTAGAGAGAACATTTAAATTCAAATATTCACCATATATTTGGACAGGTGTTCCAATTATAGTAAGCAATATGGACACAACTGGAACAATTGAAATGGCCCTTGAAATGCAAAAACATAAGGTAATAACTTGTTTACATAAATATTATACAGTTGAAGATTTAATTGATAAAGATTTAGATATTGAATATTTTGCTGTTTCAACTGGAATTGGAGACAAAGATTTAGAAAAATTAGATATTCTTATGTCAGAAATAAATCCAAAATTTATTTGTATAGATGTTGCTAATGGATATATGTCAAAATTTATCGAAACTTGTAGAAAAATTAGAGATAAATATCCTAAAAAAATTTTAATTGCTGGAAATGTTTGCACTCAACAAGGTGTATTAGAGCTAGTTGTTGAAGGAAAGGTTGATATTGTTAAAGTGGGAATTGGTAGTGGAAGTTGTTGTACAACAAGAAAGCAGACTGGAATTGGTATGCCACAATTAAGTGCTGTTATGGAATGTGCAGATACAGCCCACGGTTTGGATGCACATATTATTAGTGATGGAGGTCTTCAAGTTATTGGTGATTTTGCCAAAGCTTATGGTGCAGGGTCCGATTTTGTTATGAGTGGTTCTATGTTTGGTGGTCATACTGAATCTGGAGGCGATTTAATTGAAGAAAATAGTAAAAAATATAAAATATTTTATGGTATGAGCTCATCAACAGCAATGAACAAGTATAGTGGCGGTGTTGCCCATTATAGAACTAGTGAGGGAAAAACCGTGAAAATTGAATATAGAGGTGATGTTAAAAATACAATTTTAGATATTCAAGGTGGTATTCGTTCAACAATGACCTATATTGGAGCTAAAAAAATAAAAGATATACCAAAATGTACAACATTTATTCGTGTTAATAGGCAATTAAATCAAATTTATAATGGTAAAGAAATTTAGATATTACCTTATTTTTTATAAGGAGGGGGGTATGAATCGAAGCAATTTTTATGTCCCTAAAAAAAAAATTGAAATACTTTTATTATTGTGATTAATTACAATAATAATAATAATAAGACAAATAATTAATTAAAAATGAGTAACTCTGGTAATGAATGTGGCGTAAATATTGAATTAAATGATATGGATATTCATAGTAATAAATTCTGGACTCAGCTATTTCAAATAATTAATAGTTGTTATCAAGTTGCTTATATAACTTATAAAGGTAAAAATTATTTTAATTGTTCTAATACATGGTATGATGCAAAATATGCATTAAAATATATGAAAGATAATAATATAGTTCCTTGTCACGAAGATAATAATGATGAAGAATATACTAAACACGTAAAACAATCACAAATTGAATATAAATTTATGGGTAATTTTAATTATGAAGAAATTATTGATTTATTAATATATGAAGATGAAAATGAAGCATTTGATAAAGTTGATATTCATCCAACAATTGAAAATCTAAGTATAAATTTTAGGTCATTAACTCCTGAAAAGATTATATTTATAAGTACTACTAACATTATTCTTAAAAATGATGCAGGTATAAATGAAGATTATAGAGGGGCAGATAAGACTCATATTGCTTTGCCCTTTTCAAACAAAATTAAACTCAATAAAGAATTTACACTTAAGGATTTATTGGTTGCTAATACACAATTAAAGTCGCATAAGTTCGATAATAATTATGAAATGTATTGTGGTACAGAATGTGAAATTACTGCAAATAATGTAATTGTAAATATTAATATGGATCATGGGTCATAAATATTTTTAACTTTGTTGTAATAAAAATCTTTTTTTATTGGTAAGTCTGGAAATTTCTGCCAAATTTACCGGAAATTTCCGGAGCAAAAAAGGTCACTAATTACAATCAGTATTTATAAGTTAAATAATAAATGTAAAACTATTCCAAAGGTGTAACATAATTAATTTTCGTGTATAATAAATGTGTTTGTCATTTGTTCTTCAGTATTATAACCACTAATATAATTATTATGAATATTTGCATTTATATATTCTCCTCTAAATTTATTACCATTATAATATAAAGTAAAATAAGTATTTTTATAACTTGTAGGTTTATTATAAACTTCAAATATTTTTTCGTAATTTTTAACCATTATACTCCATTCTTTGGTTGTACTTTTATTCTCGTATAGTTTTTCCCCAGGTTTAATTAAAGAAGATAGATATGACCCAACAGAACCATCCGAACTTATAACCCAATATTCAACTAATAATTCAACACTTGTATTATTAATAATATTCATTATAATTAATTTGTTTATTTTATTATAATGTTCATTTATGACTATTAAAGCATTTCAATTTTTTCCAAAATCTCCTGAAATTTGAAGAAAAAAGACTAATTAAAATATAAAATACAAAATACAAAATATAAAATACAAAATACAAAATATAAAATACAAAATTAAAATTTATCTTTAATTGCTAATTGCATATATGGAGTTAATTCTAAAGTATCGTATGCATTTGCTCCATAAATACAACCATTATATTCATCCTCATATAATGTTTTAAAAACATATTGTGAAAATGTTAATATGTTTTTAATGTAATACATTCTTGCTCGTTTACTTAATTCAGGGTCATGATCAATATCATATACTTGACTAATATTTTTGATTACTTTAGCAATATTATTAGTATAATATTTAGGTGAAATGTATTCAAATATTATTTTTCTAATTTCCAGTGGCATTTTCATAATTTCAGTAAAAGTTTGACTCATCATTTCTGCGTTTATAGAATTATTTTGTAAGGTTTCATCAATTATTTTCGCATCAATAATTTCATGGTCTCGTAATTTATCATCAAAATAAACAACATATTCATCCATTATTTTTTTATGATAATTTGTTAGTTCTATGGGTCCTTGTTTACCACGATATCTAAGTGGTATATAATTATACTTTTGTTGACAAATAATATATTCAGAAGTATTATGAACAAGGAATTTAATAGTGAGATTAATATAGCGAAACATTTTAAATGTGATTAATAAAGCTTTAATTATATTATAAACTAACAAAATAAAAAGTAATTCAATTTTTTCTCCGGAAATTTCTGGCAGAATCTCCGGAAATTTCCGGAGAAAAAAGTTGCTAATTACACCTTTTTACATTTCAAACGCCGATTTTTATATAGTAAAAAATATATAAAAATAATTTATTATAATACCTTAATGAATAACGAAGAACTTATTAAGGAAAATACTGATTTAAGAGAAAAAGTATTTTTACTTGAAAATGAATTAAATGAAGTAAAACAAAAATTAAATACATATCAATCTAATTCTAAAAAATATTATGAAAATAATAAAGAAGATATTATTGAAAAAGTAAAAAATTATAAAAAAAACTATAAATATACACCTACAGAAGAGCAGAAAAAAAAATGGGCGAGAACAGCGTATTTAAATAAAAAATCAAAATTAGAAAAAGAAAAACAGGATAATCCAAATATTTAGGAATTATATATATTTTTATAAAAAACTATATAAAAATAAAATATTTAGTAAATATATAGAATGGTGAAAAAGAAAAAATCAAAGGACGCATTATACAAAAAATCTGAGACTTCAGTATCAAGGCCATTGTGGTCATCAGAAATAGTTTCAGTAACCATTTTACCATAATAAATTCTTGGATTACGACCTATTTTATATATAAATGTT
>Ga0194130_10006973_pt1 | contig 12765 bp, 13 predicted proteins | sample TA2KigsurfametaG_FD_160084 | JGI IMG/M metagenome (GOLD analysis project Ga0194130, IMG submission 160084) | Freshwater microbial communities from Lake Tanganyika, Tanzania - TA2015050 Kigoma 12 surface | ecosystem: Environmental > Aquatic > Freshwater > Lake | place: Tanzania: Lake Tanganyika... | reverse complement strand
CAATCCCGAGATGATTGCCAAAGACGGCGCGTGGGCTTTCGCGTCAGCTTTGTGGCTCTATATGACACCAGATAGCCCCAAGCCAAGCATGCACGAAATTATTACTGGTTTCTGGGTTCCTAATGCGGAAGAAACTGCATTAGGCTTTAAAGCGGGCTTTGGAGCGACCATCAACGTTATAAATGGTAAAGCAGAGTGCTAAAAGTGGACTTAAGCCGCATAAGATAGATTCTCATACTTCAAAGAGCTAATGAATTACTTTAAGGTACCTTTGGACACAAAAGAGGACGACACGTGCTAAAATATGCCAAATGCCTTTGTCGCAAAAGGATCTGCTGCAGTAAAGATGTTCTTAGACAAAGATTGGAAAAACAAAAATCGATGCAAGGCAGTTTCCCGTAAGACGCCTTATTCAGTTATCGTTCCAGGAGACTACAAGCGGTGTGTTTGCAATTTCTACGGCCCTTGTAAACTGACAAACATTGTAACTGTTACAAAACTCTACACCCCGACTCCTAACTGCTTTGGCTTCAAGCAAAACTTCAATTATTTGCCTGGAGACATAATATGCGATGCCTCCGCAGCATGGAAATGCAATACTCTTCCAAAAGCGTTAACATGCGGTACTAAGTAGCCAAATCTTTTCACTTAAGTTGAGCCATGGGTTAGCGTGGTACTTGAAGAGATAATTTCAGGCCCAGCCCCTGCTGTTATCGAATAATAATGTTACGACTATGAGGCATAGAAAGGCACATATACTTTTGTGATCGGAAATTTTGCCTGTGATTCTTAGAGAGTTTGGAAGTGTCTAACTGCAGCATGCACAAGTACTAAACCGAGTACCGGTGACGGGTCAGTATGGGAACTCACGAGAAATTCTCCCCTTACAATAGTCCCGTATATCCCAGTCGTCATAAATTATACTTCAACAAACGACATCCTAAATATTGATGGCATCTGGACAGGCAAAGACTGGGAAGAGCAAGGCTTTAAGAGCGCGAACGGTCAGATATCAGGACTAAATAGTAAACAATAAAGGGCGCTATGGGCCTCTCAAGCCACTTACACTGATACTCCTGTTAATTTTGCTCAGCCTATTAACAATCCGGACAATGTTAAGCGAGTGTTGAGCGTGCTTAGTGAAACTTAATGGGCACATTTGTTCCCGTTTATGCACCCAGGATACAACTATAAAGCATTCATCACGGCAGTATCAAAATACCCAGCTTTCTGTGGAGAAAGAGGCGCGACAGGTTAAGCCGCAACGCTTACAGATGATGATATGTGCAAGAAGGAACTCTCCACTTTATTTGCTCACATAGTAGCAGCTACGCGGTATGAAAATAAAAACCCTGTTGTGCCTGCTGGCTTCTCTGGGGCGGGCTAGTCCGTGAGTGAGGGATGGCGTCGGGGTTTATCTTAGATAGAAGAATCTGAATGCCAAGACGGTATGCTTTCGGGATAATGCTATGAATATTACGACACCCAATGGGGGAATGATAAATTCTATACGAGGCCGACAAACCAGACAAATTACTTTGGAAGAGGCGCGCTTAGCATGGCCTGGAATTATAATTTTGGGTCTTTTTCGGAGAACATATTTGGCGATGAAAAATTACTTTTATAAAATCCAGAACGAGTTGCATAAGAGCCATGGCTTGCGTTTGCAAGCGCTATTTGGGTTTACATGACGCCTGTTAGCCCAAAACCTTCTATTCATGATGTCGTCACAGGATTCTGGGAGCCAAACACCGATGATCTCGCAAGAGGCCTTAAACTTGGGTTTGGTTCCACGATCAGCATTTTGAGCGGCGAAGAGTGCGGTTTATGGACTCAAAAGGCCCAAGACCGAATTGATTACTTTAGAGGGTTCATGTCATACTTCACTGTTGCCTTAGATCCGAAAGAAGAGCTTACTTGTGAAAAGCAATTGAATAGCTTCTCTCTTAAAGGCGCAGGCGCTTAGTTAATGTATTTTGATTAGGACTGGTCAAATAAAGATCAATGCATGCTGGTTCCATGGCAAACGTCTTGGAATGTATACAACCCCGGAGATTATAAACGTTGCGTTTGTTATTACTATGGCCCTTGTGACCTTATTCCGGTGACTTCCGTTTCAACAACGTGCTATGGTAGCGAAAGCAACTACAATTGGTTAGCCGGAGACTACATCTGTGATACGTTACAGATCTGGAAGTGCCAACCAAATCCTTTGTAACTTCAATGCAAGACTGAAACACCTTCATCGAATAGCTAATCATGGATCTTGAGTAATTAAAGGATAGTTAAGGGCAAAGCCCCAGTTATGGGAACGATGAAATGCTATGAATATTCAGAGGTAAAAAATACTTATACTTTTAGACTTAATGAATACGCATGTGACTAAAATAGAGTTTGGTTATGCAAGTCGGATTCTGGTTGCAACACTGAGACACCTAGCACTGGATCTGAATAAAAATGGCTCCTCACTCGGTATTAACCAAGTAAGATAGCCCCACCTTAGACTCTTGTGCTCGATTATATTCCTTAGAAAGACGTATTGCCTGAAAATGGACCTTGGACCAACAGCGATTGGGTCGACGAAACAAATCAGTACTAAGCAATAAATGGCCAGATTTCAGGAACTAACAATTAAAGTAAAAGACATCTATGGGCTTCTATGGCTACGTTTACATTTAAAACGATTGTCTATGACGATAAGACTCAAAATCCCATGAACGTTCAAAGGGTTATGCGAGTATTAACAGAATCAATGTGGGAAAAGCTTACGCCATTCCGTCTGCCAATATATACCTACGATTCGTTCCTGATAGCTGTTTCGCGCTACCCGGCTTTCTGTGGAGAACGAGGATCAATCGGATAAGCTGCTAAACTTACTGACGACTAAATTTGCTTAAAAGAACTTGCCACGCTATTCGCTCATATAAATTAGGAAACAGGCTGGAAGGAGCCTGGTGCAACTGTGCCCAAAGGTCATGCAGGAGCAGGATAAGTAGTACAGGAAGAGTGGCGATAGGCTCTCGCAATAACGGAGGAGTGGACGTGTGAAAACGGCGCTCTGTCTGACAAATGCAAAGGCTACTTCTCTGAAGCAAATAATTATGGGAAAATGTACCCTCGTCCATTAACAACAAGTGTAAACTATTTCGGACGTGGTGCGCTTTAATTAAAGTGGAACTACAACTACGGCGCATTTTCTAAATCAATCTTTGGTGAAGCTAAAGTCTTGCTTGACAAGCCTTAGAGAGTAGCTTCTGAGGGCTGGCTTGCATTTGCCTCCGCTTTATGGATTTACATGACGCCTGTTAGCCCTAGACCAAGCATGCATAATATAGTCGCTGGCTTTTGGCAACCTAATACTTACGATACTAAAGCTGGATTCAAATTAGGTTTTGGAGCAACAATTAACGTAATCAATGGAGTTGAAGAGTGCTAGACTGTTACACAAAAGGCTAAAAATCGCACTTTTTACTATGAATCTCTTCTAGAACGTTTTGGTATTCCTAAAGATTAATCTGAAGACAGCACTTGTGCATCACAGTAAAGAGTATTCTCTGATATCGGAGCAGGAAGCGTTTCTGCATACTTTGACAAATCAAGTACAGCTAGAAATTAATGCAGCCTTAGAAGCATTCCTACCAGCTTTTCACTGTATAACCCAGGCGATTACAAACGCTGCGTTTGCTTTTATTTTGGTCCTTGTGAACTCGATGCTGCCAACGATCAGATTAATATTTAAATATAATCAAACTGCTTCGCACCATAGAAAAACTTCAACTATATGCCTAATGATAAAGTATGTGATGTTACGACCATATGGCAATGTTCAGCGGTCCAGACTGACGCACTGTTTTGTAATTCAAGTCCATATAGCTCCACTTCAATCTGGACGTAATTCAAGGAATCACCTATTTCGGGTTCAGCTCCAATAATTGAGCCACAGAAATGCTACAATTGGTAAACAGCTACCGCAGCTACTTTCTCAACTCCTTACAAATTCAAGACTGGTGATTTTGGCTTTGAATCTGAAAGAGTTTGGAAATGTCTTTCAGATGTTACTTGCAATTCCACAAAGCCCAGTACTGACAAAACTGCATCGGTCTGGGTCCTTACAAGGTTCAGTCCAATTGTCATCACACCGCAGGTCGTAATTCAGGTGAGTCAATACGACCCTCAGCCTGACATCTTACCTAAGCTTGGCCCCTGGTCCAACAACGACTGGACAGACACGGTCAATAACTTCAAGGTGGTAGACGGTTAGTTGTTTGGAACGACTGAAAAAACACAACGAGATATATGGTCAGCTTAAGCTAAATATGGCTTACCTCCTGTTGACTTTGTTAACAAGGATAAAAACCCGGATAATGTAAAGCGGGTCCTTACTGTATTTACTTAAGAAAAGTGGTCATACTTGACTCCGTTTAGAGATCCCTTCTACACTTATGAAAACTTCGTCACTGCAATTTCTAAGTTCCCAGCATTTTGTGGAGAGAAAGGAACGGTTGGATAAGCAGCTCAATTAAATCTCGATTAAGTATGCTTGAAGGAGATTTCAAACTTGTTTGCTCACTTAGCCTAAGAAACTGGTTACCATACAGCTGGCGCAGTCGCTCCTACTCATAGTTCGATAGCTGGACAGAAAGTTTAGGAAGAATGGAGATAATCTCTTTATTATCTCAACGAGATCGCATGCTCTAAACCTGATTAAGCTCCGTACTGTGACTACTATTCAACTTCATGGGGTAATGATATTGAATATCCACGAAAGGACGAAAAAACTAAATTTTACGGTCGCGGCCCCCTCCAACTCTCATGGAATTATAACTACGGCTAATTCTCTGAATCGATTTTTGGTGACCGATAGGTGCTTCTGGATGCTCCAGAACGCGTGACAGAAGAAGGCTGGCTTGCTTTTGCTGCTTCTTTTTGGTTCTACATGACACCATAAAACCCTAAGCCAAGTATGCACGACATCGTTACAGGCTTCTGGTAGCCCAATAGCGTTGACTCAGCCGCAGGTTTCAAGTTAGGCTTTGGAGCGACAATCAACGTTATAAATGGAGTTCAAGAGTGCGGTTAAGTATCTTAAAAAGCACAATGGAGGCAGGACTACTATCTTGGAATTACTAAATACCTGGGAGTTCCTGTGGACACTACTGAGAGTTTGAGTTGCAGTGGTCAGAAAACTCAATTCTAACCTAAGGGAACAGCTGGTTCTAAATTGCAATATCTCGACAAAGACTGGACTAACAAAAATCGATGCTAGCTAGTCTAATGGTACACTACTTTCTCAATATTCACTCCTGGAGACTACAAGCGCTGTGTCTGCAAACACTACGGTCCTTGCGATCTCACGCCTTCAACAATCGTCGTCCCAGCAATTACTGTCGCCTAGACTTGCTCCCCCTTCTCTAATAACTACAATTATTTGGCGGGGGACAAAGTCTGTAATACAGAAAATATTTGGACCTGCAATCCCCTTCCTAAAGCTTTGTTATGCTCAAGCGAGCTACCATCTAATCTAGGGTCAGGCGATGCTTGGAAATTAGACTCAGGCACCATCTAAAGTGGACCGGCACCTTTCTCAAACGTGCGTGACTGTTTCGACTACGAATCCTAGAAGGCAACTTACAATTTCAAATTAAACGATTTTGCATGCGATGCTAAGAGAGTTTGGAAGTGCGTTCTAGTATTAGCAACGGCAAGTCCTAGTTGCCAAACCACTAAACCTAGCACAGGCGTTGAAACGATATGGATGCTACTGCGTGATATTCCGAATCCAGTGATACCTTAGACTGTTGTTGCTGTATCTTACCAACGACAAGATGATATCTTGAAAACAGATGGTGTTTGGACTGGTAAAGATTGGGCCGACGCTGCCAGGGGACTAAAAGTTGTAAATGGATAGGTTATTGGAACGAATGATACCATGAATAGAAATTTGTGGTCTGCAACTGCAGTTATAAGCAGTGAAACTCCAAATTTCGAAGACGTAACCAAAAATCCTCCAAATGTGCAGCGCATCATGAAAATCATGACTAAGAATGTCTGGGAATACCTAACTCCTTTTAGAAATCCTATTTACACTTACGAGAGCTTTATCACAGCTGTTTCTAAATATCCTGCTTTCTGTGGTGAAAAAGGCTCTCACGGATAAGCTTCCGCACTTACTGAAATTTAAATGTGCAAGAAGGAGATTGCAACTATATTTGCTCATTTCTGCTAAGAAACCGGATACAATGCGCCTTAATCTACTGTGCCAGAGGGCTACCCTGGTGCAGGTTAAGTAGTCAGCGAGAGATGGAGATAAGGTTTCCACTACGTCAAAGAGAAAAATTGTGATGTGACTGCTCCTGATGGTTCATGTGAATACTACTCTACGGCTTATGGTAACGACATTAATTATCCAAGACCCGACGGAAAAACGCAGTATTTCGGCCGAGGTGCCTTACAACTATCGTGGAACTACAATTATGGCTATTTCTCCGAGGTTATTTTTGGAGATTCTAAAACTCTGCTAGACAAACCTGAGCGTGTTGCCAACGAAGGTTGGCTTGCAATAGCGTCTGCTTTGTGGTTCTATATGACGCCCTAGACGCCAAAGCCAAGCATGCATGATATCACGACTGGCTTCTGGGTTCCAAATACGGAAGACACAAATGCTGGCTTCAAAGCAGGCTTTGGAGCGACAATCAATGTTATTAATGGAGCGCAAGAATGCGGATTTTACAGTTACAAAGCTTAGTGGAGAGTTGATAACTTCAAGTCACTGATGGATTACTTCTAAGTTCCTCTTGATACGACTGAGATTCTTGATTGTACCAAAATGTCAGGCACATGGCCAGCAAAAGGCAGTGGTGTTGTTTTATCTTACTTTGATAAAGACTGGAACAAGGAGAAGACATGCAAGCTTGTTAGCTGGCAAACTCCTTGGTCATTGTATAGCCTAGGTGATTACAAGCGATGCGTTTGTAACTACGACGGTCCATGCGATCTAACCCCACAACAAGTTGTTGATCCAGCCAAGATTGAGAAGCCAACTTGTTTCGAATATGCTGCGCAGTTCAATTACCTACCGGGAGATAGAGTATGCGATACTTAAAACATATGGGAATGCCAAAATATGCCGGCTGCTTTAGCTTGCTCTACAGAGTTACCGTCAACCACTAATAAGGGGCCCGCTTGGCTTACTGCACCTATATCTATAAGAAGTGGTCCGGCCCCTACTTATGGCGCCAAGAACTGCTATGACTTCTAAACAGCAAAATCAAAAAAGTTTACTTTTGTCGCAGACTCATTTGCATGCGACTCTGGCCGCGTTTTCAGATGTTTGAATGCGTCATAATGCAACACGGCTACTCCAAGCACAAGTGATGGAACAGCTTGGCAGCTTTTAAGAGATAAAGCAGTTGTTGAAGAAATACCATAAGAAATTTAGATCAACTATACGCCTTAAGATGACATTCTACCAGGAGAAGGCCCTTGGGCCAATAGAGACTGGCAAGACAAGGTACTTAACATTGCGAATACGAATGGCAAAATTACAGGTTTGACGCCTGAAGCTCAGAGAATAATCTGGTCTCCTTAGGCTCGCTTTGATGTTCTTGATGTTGATTTTTCAGCACCAGCTAAGAACCCTGCTAATGTGCAACGGGTGATGAAAATTCTTACGCGAGAGGTGTGGACATATTTAACACCCTTTAGAATCCAAACCTATTCATATGAAAGCTTTATTACAGCTATCTCTAAGTTTCCAGCTTTCTGCGGGGAAAAGGGAGTCTTCGGATAAGCTCAATATCTGAGTTTAGATGATATTTGCAAGAAGGAGATTGCGACCTTATTTGCTCACTTTGCCTAAGAAACTGGTTACAATACTCCGGGTGCAGTTGCCCCGACCAACACAGCTGGAGCAGGCTAAAAAGTCTAGGAAGCGTGGAGACAGTCACTTCACTACCTTAAAGAGATCGCATGTGATGTTTCCTTACCTTCACCTAACTGTGATTACTACTCTACAGATAATAACAACGGTGTAAACTACCCACGTAAAGACTCAACCATCAAATTCTTTGGACGAGGTCCTATATAACTCTCGTGGAACTTTAACTACGGTCTCTACTCTAAGGTTTAGTTCGGTGACACTAAAGTACTCCTCGACGCTCCTGAGCGCGTATCAAATGAAGGTTGGATTGCTTTTGGTTCCTCTATCTGGTTCTACATGACGCCACAAAGCCCCAAGCCAAGTATGCATGACATAGTTACAGGCTTCTGGTAGCCTAATGCAGAAGACAAAGCTGCAGGCTTCATGCATGGTTTTGGAGCAACAATCAATGTTATAAATGGAGCCTTAGAATGCGGATACATATCTGCAAAAGCTAAGGCACGAATTGAAAACTTTATTGCCTTAATGCAGTATTTCTAAGTACCTATTGATCCTACTGAGAGTTTAAGTTGCAGTGCTCAAAAAAATTAATTCTCATTAGCAGGAGCTGCCGCTACTGCTTAATTTTTCGACAAAGACCCTAGCGTCTAAAACAGCTGTAAATTAGTCAAATGGTACACACCTTACAATCTATTTACTCCGGGCGATTATAAGCGCTGCGTCTGCTAACACTACGGTCCATGTAATCTGAACCCTACCAAGATTGGAGGAGTTTAAAACTGCTACTAATATATTGATAATTACAACTGGCTTCCCGAGGATAGGGTATGCCGTGACACTAAGATATGGGCTTGTTAAGGAATGCCAAAAACTTTGCTTTGCAAGTCGCAAAGTCCGTTATAGCTTGCATATGAAGATGCCTGGAAGTTGACGACAGAAAAAGGCCAATAGGTTTTGATTCCTCCACAGATAGATTAGAAGTGCTTTGATTGGTTTGTCTCAACAAAAGGAGCCGACGTGTATAAGAACTACATCTTTAAGTATAATGACTTTGCATGCAACGCAACCCGTGTTTGGAAGTGTATGGCGGTCGACTCTTCTCTTTGCAATAAAAACGAGCCTAGTCTGACCACAGATTCAAAAATATGGCAGCTTACGAGAGGTTTACCATTGGTGATTCTTCCACAAGTTGAACCAAACTGTTTCCCATTCGTTCAAGACTTTTTATTTATGCCAGAAGATAGGGTTTGCACAAATACTGCTATCTGGCAATGCGGATATTTGCCACTAACTCTACTGTGTGCGACGGAAAATCCAACTACAACGGCCGTTGGAACCGCATGGAAAAAGCTAAGTATGCCACCATCTTCGAAAGCAGCTCCAACAATAAGTGATCAAGATTGTTATGATTGGACAGTATCGACTTTAACTAGCCCTGTGCCATACAAATTTGCCCTCAATGATCACGCATGTGATGAAAAACGTGTCTGGAAATGTAAAAACGCAAATTTATGCACGATTACTTAGCCTAAATAAGACTAAGGTTAGATTTGGGCTCTCACTCGGTTAAAGCCTAAAGTAGTCGCCGCGCCTGTTGTTGCCTTAGGACCTTCTTCATTCGATCCTCAGCCTGACATTTTGCCCAAGGAAGGTATCTGGACAGGTTAAGACTTTAGCATTCCAGAGCAAGGAATTGAAATTGTAAATGGTTAAGTGTCTGGTACAACAGATTTGACCAAGCGAGCTATATGGTCGGTTCAAGCTCGTCTTGACGTCAAAGAGGTAAATTTAGTAAACTCAGCTGAGAACCCCCCTAATGTATAGCGCGTTATGAAAGTGCTAACTTAAGAGAAATGGGAACATATTACTCCATGCAGACTTCCTGCCTACTCATACACGGAATTCTTGAAAGCGGTAAGTAGGTTCCCTGCCTTTTGCGGATAGAAGGCACCAACCATCGTCACTGCAGCGAGTCTTAGTGATGATGAAATGTGCAAAAAAGAGATTGCCGCACTTTTCGCGCATATTAATGGAGCTAGCGGAGGAAATTCAAGTACTGGCTGTCCCGATGGCCGTGCCTTGTCCAAAACACCTGTTGACACATGGCGTCAGGGGCTTACCACGATAAAAAAAGTTGATTGTAATGTCTCTAGCCCACCTAGCAGCTGCGATTATTATTCAACTTAATGGGGTAACGACAAACACTTCCCACGCACTAGCTAAGATACTAAGTATTTCGGTCGCGGACCAATTATGCTGACTTGGAACTACAATTATGGAAAGTTATCACAAGCTTTGTTTGGTGATCAAGCAGTGCTTCTTAATGATCCAGAACGCGTGGCTACAGAGGGATGGATAGCATTTTCATCAGCTCTATGGGTGTATATGACACCCAGACCCAAGACTCCAAGTATGCACAGCGTCATAACAGGCTTCTGGAAACCTAATACTCAAGACTCAACTGCTGGATTCAAATCAGGCTTTGGAGCAACTATCACTATTATGAACTATGGTTGTGGCTAGAACAGCTAAGTTTTATCGACTCACTTTTAGAATCTCCTTCAGTACTTCAATGTTCCAGCATACGCTGACGAATCAGTAGATTGCAACTAAGTATCATCCGAATTCCCAGTCACAGGTACCGCTGGACCGTTGTTAATGAACTTCGACAACGATTGGGACAAACCAGATCGATGCAAGCTCGTGGACTATGGAACATCTTTCTAAGTTTTCACACCCGGTGACTATAAACGTTGCGTTTGCTTCTACTCAGGCAAATGTAACCTTAAGCCACAAGCGTCTTAGTGCTTTGCATACCAATCAAACTTTAATTATCTACCAGGTGATTTGGTGTGCGATACAGCAAATATGTGGAAGTGTGAACCACAGCCGACAGCGCTCACTTGCAAGACAGAGGTACCTATGGCTTCTGGTTCTGGGGTTGCATGGAAGAAGGTCAATTTTGCGGTTAATTAAGTGCAAGCTCCGATATACGAGTAAACATAATGCTATGATTATACTATAACGAAGAGTTACAGCTTCTCTAAACCTTACTCTTTTGTCTCATAGGACAAGGTTTGTGATGCCGGCCGGGTCTATGAGTGTAATAAAAATGATTTGTGTGATTCAAGAAAGCCTAGTACGGATGATGGTACGGTCTGGACTTTGAAGCGTCAGAATCCGAAGCCCGTGGATGCTCCGATTCCACCAAATTGCTGGGCTTTCACACCAAACTATAACTACATTCCAGGTGACCGAGTCTGTACCGACACGATAATGTGGTAATGCAAGGAACTCCCCGCAGGTTTGTAGTGTTCAACAACTCAACCATCTTCTACAACCACCGCAACCGGCACAAATCCGGCATGGTCTCAACTTCAAGTAACAGTTCCTATTTCAAGAGGAGCAGCTCCTGTAACCAGCGTTAAGGAGTGTTTCGATTGGACCAAAACAACGACAGAGAAAGTCTACTCAATCGCAGACGGTGACTATATCTGTGATGCAAATCGTGTCTGGTAATGCAAGAGTGCATCTATCTGCCAACAACAAAGGCCAAGCAACTTCTAAACTACTGCAAGCGGATAGTCAGGATGGTAATTGCTCAATTTCAGCCCATAAACTGTTGTTCCTGTTACAGTCTCACTATCTACAGGCACAAGTCAATGGACTCCGTTTACAACCAGCAAGTTTGCTGATCAAAACTGGATAGATGTGAACAACTAATACGAAATTAAAAATGGCCTAGTTTCAGGCAGAACAGCGTAGATGCAAAAACGACTCAAGTCTATCGAAGCTCCTTATTTAGATAAAGTCCCGATTGAAGACACGATGAATTCGTAAAGAGTGAAGCGCTTATTCTCGGAGACGGACTTCACAACATTATTCCCTCTCGCTCAATAGACTTACACCTACTAAGGGTTCTTGAAAGCAGTTAAAGCTTTCCCCGCATTTTGTAACGAAAAAGGCTCGGTTGGACAAGCAGCTTAGCTGACTCTGGACTAAATGTGTATGAAAGAGCTTTCAACTTTATTTGCACACATCGCAGCAGAGTCTGGAGCCAATTTGAAAGATCATTCAATTCCTACCTGGAAACAAGGACTTTACTACATTGAAGATCCTTAATGCTATCCCAACAAAAATGGGAGTGTCGACTGTATTTATCAAGATGAAAATAAATCGTAAATGTGGCCACCTTTCTCCCCAGGTAGCTAATACTACGGTCGAGGACCCCTAATGCTCAAAGGCAACGCTTTCTACGGCGCCTTGTCTGTGACTCTATTCAACGACCGCAGTTAGCTGTTGACCTTCCCTGGCAGAGTTTCGGCCGAAGATTTTGTCGCGTTTGCGTCTGCCATTTACAAGTACATGACTCCAGATCCTCAGAGCTGGGCTAGCAGGCCATCAATGCACGAAATAATTGCCGGCTTCTGGGAGCCAAACGCGGCCGATGCAGGTGTAAAACCAGGTTTTGGAACAACTATTATGTTGATTCAATAACAGTATTGCTCTTGGGCAACCGCGGAAGCCGCTGAAAGATTCGCGTTCTACAAAAACTTCATGGATTACTTCAAACTTCAAGTAGACCAGAATGAGTCTATGGACTGCAGAGTAGCATACGATTTCAAAGAAGCTGGATCTGCAGCGGTGAAATATGCTTACTTTAACCGCAGCTGGACTGCTACAAGCCCGCGATGCGAAGGAGTGGATTACGAAACTGCATGGACTGTCTTCAGAGCAGGCGACTACGAACGCTGTTTACAAAAACATTTCAGTTGATCTCACAACAAGCAAATTTTGTAAAAATTTTATTTTATAAACTTATATACTATATACTGCACTTCAAAAAATTTATCAAATCAACTTAATGGGGTTTTGGGGTTTTGGGG
>Ga0194130_10006969_pt1 | contig 12768 bp, 9 predicted proteins | sample TA2KigsurfametaG_FD_160084 | JGI IMG/M metagenome (GOLD analysis project Ga0194130, IMG submission 160084) | Freshwater microbial communities from Lake Tanganyika, Tanzania - TA2015050 Kigoma 12 surface | ecosystem: Environmental > Aquatic > Freshwater > Lake | place: Tanzania: Lake Tanganyika... | reverse complement strand
GTTGTCAAGGATGTTTCGGCACTTGAAGCACGGACTTCCTCGCTAGACACACGGGTTGTCAAGGATGTTTCGGCACTTGAAGCACGGTCTTCCTCGCTAGACACACGGGTTGTCAAGGATGTTTCGGCACTTGAAGCACGGACTTCCTCGCTAGACACACGGCTTGTCAAGGATGTTTCAGCACTTGAAGCACGGTCTTCCTCGCTAGACACACGGGTTGTCAAGGATGATTCAGCACTTGAAGCACGGACTTCCTCGCTAGACACACGGGTTGTCAAAGAGGTATCAGCTGTCTCACGAGTAAAAGCCTCAGACGAAATTTGGGCTGTAAGGTCACTAGCACCAGTGGCAGCAATGCTATCAGCCAAATTTTTGATTTCCAACAAAGTATCAAAATTCACATCAGAACCTGCTGTCACCAAATCCAACGCATCTTGAACTTGTTGTGCTTTTAAATCAACATATGATTTGTTTGCGACACTCGTAGAAGTTGTAGGAGCGTCAATAATTTCTAACTTCTTTCCAGTGAGAATGGTCATCGTGGAGTCAACAACTTGAGCAACATTTCCAAGGTACAACTTGCTGGACATTATATAATAATAGCTAATACTATTTTTTTAACCAATTTTTTTATTGTTACCATAATATGCTCTCAGATAAAATAATTGCGACAAATAATGGATTCTATGGTCTCAGACAAATAAAATAATTGTTATTTTCACAATTCAGATACAGTGTGTTACCATAATATGCTCTCAGATAAAATAATTGCGACAAATAATGGGTTATATGGTCTCGGACAAATAAAATAATTGCTTTTTTAAAACTCAGTAACGCAGTTGTTACGATAATATGCTCACAGAGAAAATAATTGCGACAAATATATGAATTTATGGTCTTATACAAAGAAAATAATCGGGTTTCCAAAATTCAGTAACAATGTTGTTACGATAATATGCTCACAGAGAAAATAATTGCGCCAAATATATGAATTTATGGTCTTATACAAAGAAAATAATCGCATTTCCAAAATTCAGTAACGCAGTTGTTACGATAATATGCTCACAGAGAAAATAATTGCGACAAATATATGAATTTATGGTCTTATACAAAGAAAATAATTATATTTCGGAATTCTTGAGAGCAAAAAATAAATAATATAATATATTATTTTATATTATAATATGAGTAACAAAACTAAAAAAAATAAACCAAACAAATTGAATAAAATAGAAAAATTAAATAAAACAATAAAACAAAAAACTGATAAAATAGGCAGAGGTTTATCTGAAACAAATAAATACATAATTTTACCAAACACGACGCCAAATGATATAAATGAAATTAGTCAGCAAATAAGCTTAGAAATTGAAAATAAAAATGATACTCCTGATAGTTTTATTGTAAAATCATATTCGCCTTCTGTAAATCAAGAATTAGTTTCATTAAAATCATTAACGAGAGAAACTATAAATGACTGTAATACAGAAGCCGCGTTTCTTTTACAGGAACCATTAAAAATAGGAATACGCAACAAGATAAAAGACAAGTCAAAGTTAACTTGTTATCCTTATTATGAACCAGAAGCAATACATTTTTTACTCAATAATTTAATGGCAAATAAACATGTAAACCCGGAAAAAATAATAACACCTGTACAAGCCGAAAGTAATTGTTGGTTCAATACTATGTTTGTTTCTCTCTTTATCAGTGATAAAGGACGTAAATTCTTTCATTTTTTTAGGCAGCTAATGATTGAAGGAAAACAAATAAATGGAAACCCAGTTCCCGATAAATTAAAAAATGGGTTTGCATTATTAAATTACGCAATCGAAGCATCTTTAACAGGAAACAAAAACGCATACACAATCGATACAAATGCTATTATAAAGGAACTATATGGAACGATTCCAAATGAATATAAAAAACAATTGCCTTATTTTACAGCAACGAAAGAAGCAGGAAATCCCATTCGATATTATGGCAGCCTAATTTACTATTTAAATAACAAATCTCTTGACTTACTCTTTGTTTCTGATGTGAATAGCAACTGGAAACGAATGATAATTGAAAAAATGAAGCAAAAACAAATGAATAACCCTCATCTAATTATATTGGAACTCTTTGACGACAAATCGAATAAAGTAGTTAATAAGAAAACACAATTTACAATTGATGACAAAAAATATGTATTAGATAGTTGTATTATACGAAACACTAAGAGACATCATTTTTCATCATTGCTTACTTGTGAGAGAGTTGAAATGGCGTATGACGGAATGAGTTTTCATCGTTTGGTAAAAATGGATTGGAAAAAGAATATTAATAAAAATTATATTTGGCGTTTTGAGGGGTCAACGGATGGATATGGAAAACAATTAGAATGGAACTTCTTAAATGGCTACCAAATGTTAATCTATTATAGAGTAAAATGATAAAAGACAAAATAATCAAATAAATGTGACAATTGCGTCGGCAATTTTCTTACCTCCTTTTGCTGATGGCTCTATATCGTAGACAATATCTTCATCCAAAACAACGAGTGTATCCGTTTCCAACAATTTGTATCCAACTGTGGAACTGTTGTTATCTAATAGTTGGTTCCATTGTCTAACGGCAGGATAATATATTTTATATGATGGTTTTACAGGGTAATACAATTTTAACAACACAATATTCGTCTTGTTCAGCCGTTTTTTTGCTAATTTTATAAAATCCATATATTTGGTAAATAATTTGTTTATTTTTTCAGATTCAGTCCGGCGTCCGTTTAAGATATCATTCCCTCCAGCACTTATAAAAACAGATGTTTCATTATTATTTAATTCGAAAGGGAATGCGTCGAGCTGGTTAATACAGTCATTTATTGTTGCTCCGTCTTTAGCTAAATTATATAACGTTTTTTCAGGAGATTTTTCTAGTTGCTTGCTAATTAAACTTGGAACTGAATCATTTGGTAAAGTGTAAATCGAGTTATTTAGTATACTGTCCCCAAGTAAAACAATGTTTTTTTTATGGTTCGTTACAAATGACTCGAAAATAGTAAGATTACAATATTTTAAAAATATTTCTATAATAATTAATGCTATAATAATTAAGATAATGAGAGAAACCGATAATGATAAAAAAATCATAATGATAATTTATATAATATAGTTATATAAACTATTTCGCAGTATAATATATGAACAAATATAAAAAATTAAAACGTAAAACAAATAAAAATTCTAGTAAAAAATATAATAATAACCAAAAAAACTATATTTATAAATACAAAAACAACAATAATCAAAAACTTAAAAGGAATAAAATGAAAATGAAAGGAGGATATGCTATTAAAATCAAAGTATACAATCATTTGGTTGACGAAATAGAGACAAAAGTAAAAAATTATTATTTCCCAAGAGTAAGTATACCAAAAGAAAGTAGTAATCCTATTATTACTGATAGTAATTTGGAGCAAGTTAATGAAAAAGAGTTAGAATTATTACATATGTATATAGAACTTTTAATAATAAAGCATATGTGCTTGAAAGAAATAAATAATTATGACAAAAAAATCGATGATGAATTTGTAGCCAAATTGAATCATCTTATAATATACAAAATTGATTATTTACTTGAGGAAATAGATAAAAAAATGGATAATGTTTTTATGAGAGAATTTATTGGTCAAAATGATGTTTATAATATTAAAAAATATATTGACAGCGATTTTGATAATAATGTTTTAACTAGCTCAAACCAAAATGATAGAGTTAAAATAAAAATAGATAAAATTAAAGCTGAAATAGAACAAAAAATACAAGTTTTTGAATCGAAATTATCGTCTGAAATTGACCCAAAAGAAATATTTGTTGAAATAAGTGACACCAATGATGTTATAAACCCTTTATTAACTAAAACGAAAACTCTTCCTCTTCCTATTACTCTTCCGATACAAGAAGAGAAGGAACAAGAAGAGAAGGAACAAGAAGAGAAGGAACAAGAAGAGAAGGAACAAGAAGAGAAAGAACAAGAAGAGAAGGAACAAGAAGAGAAAGAACAAGAAGAGAAGGAACAAGAAGAGAAAGAACAAGAAGAGAAGGAACAAGAAGAGAAGGAACCAGTAAAACAACAAGTAAAACATGATTATAAAACAGCGATGAATAAGTTCACAAGAAAAATGTCAAAGATGAATTTCCAAAATCCCAAGGTTGAGTCATTGCTTTTGCTTTTAGAAAGCAAACCCAAACAAGAACAACTTGACCAATTTGTGAATGAATATAAAAAATTAGGATTCCAAGATTCAATAACAAATAGTAATCAATTATTGAATGATAAAAAATTTATTCGCTTGTTCAATTCTGTAAAGACAAGCGCAAATATGCTACCAAATGTATATAATTATAACAGACAGCAATCAACAAGGAAGAGAACAGTTTAAGGTTGGTTCTGTTTTAGTAAATTTATTTCAGATTTTAATTGTTTTATTTCCTGAATAAGTATTCCAATTAAACCAGTATAATTAATTGACTGGTATTTAGTGTCATCTTTATCACCTGTAACCAAATAAGGATAGACTTGTTGTAATTCATGAGCAATTAATCCTATTTCTGTATTTCCTGTTTGTTTATTGTAATACTTAATTGGATTCAAATTGTCTACTGTATAGTTTGTATTTAAAGGCTCAATAACATCTTTTATACGATAATCACTTGTTGTAACAATTGTATCTCCACGAATATTTTTTCCTGTAATTGTTTCTTGAACTGTTAAATTTTTGTAACATGTTATATCATTTTCTACCTTTGTAATACCTTTAATAAGTAAACCATTATCGTTATTATTGTATATCTGATTTGAATTATTTAATAACCAATAATTAAGAGCATCATCCACCTGATATGTAACTATATTTGAGCCATTGCTACCATTAAATACTTGAATTGTATATGTGGCTGGTTTTGAAATTATTGTTGGCACATAAAATTCTATATGGTCTGAGTTTATAAATATTATATCTGGTTTAAAACTACCAAATCTAATACTAGAATATGGTCTAAAATTACTACCTAAGATAGCTACAATCGTCAATAATGTAGCTTGACTTATATTAGTTGATAATCCTGTAATAGTAGGAGCTACTGCTCTATTTGGGTTTGACCATCCTTTCATCTTATTTTAGTTTATATTATATTTACATAAATAAATATAATACAAATACAATATTACACTGATATCAGCTATTTACCGTGAATATGTTGAACTAAATGCTTAATACCGGCTCCATGTGTCTGTATTGTAGTAAAACCTTGCTGCCCATATGTTCCTGTATAAGAATTCCATAAAAAGAATGCACCAATTACGAAAAAATAAATAGCAGTAATGAACTCTAATTGACTATTTGTAATACTTCTTGTAGCATAAGCACCGAAATAAGCAGCGAAAAAATAACTTATCATAAGAATCATAGATGTAACTACTCTTACTTGACCTCTTTTGTAATACTCTATAATAGCTAAAAGAGATAATGGCGGTAAAATAGTTAGCAACACTGTTCCGGCAGCTGTTTTGAAATCCGAAACAATACCTAAAATCAAGAGACCTGGTAACATTGTTTCGGCACCAGATTGACCTAGCGCGCCTCCAAAAGCTCCAGCTAATAAACCCAATAAAACAGTTAGTATTGTATCATTTAACATAAACATCTGAAATATCCTTATATTTTATAAACTATATTATATTTTAAACCTTCAAAATGTATTTACAAAAACTATTATATTTTTACTCTTTATCTCTAGATGATGAGAGAAATAGTATTTTATTTTATTTCGGAGCATTATCATCAGGTCTTTGTTTTATATTTCCTGTGATATACTTATTTCCAATGATATAAAACATATATCCAATACCTATTCCTATAACAAATCCGACAACTAATTGTAAAATGGAATGATTAAAATATTTATACCTTTGATACACCGATATAAGAGACAAAATGAGATATGACCCTGTTATTAATGGGTTATTTAAGACCATTGTTAAATATACTAAATTAAACCCACAGTTTTGCGCATGCCCGGACGGCATCCCAAATTTGTGAAACCCAATTCGCTCTACATTATTTGTAATGGCTATTTCTAAAATTCGGTTGTCCTTTGTAGGTCTAGGTTCCTTTATTGCCATTTTAAGCAAACTATTAACAATATTATTAAATACAAAACCTAGCAAATAGATACGTAAATAAACAAATTTGTTTCTTAAAAAAAATAGTGATGAAAAAAACTGGATAAGTGGCGCATATAATCCTAAATAATCTAAAATTAACGGTATATCTATTTCAAATCCTGTATAACGTGTTATGTTATTCATTTGAGTATCGAATATATATTTATTATTCATTATAATATTAACAATAACAAATAATACCTCTAATACTGATACAAATTTTCGCTAATTATTGTTATACACCAGTCAACACCATGTAAATCAACCACATATCCCCTGTCATCTATTAGTCTTATTCTTAAACGGTCTATATTTACTGGACCAAAATAAATGCGTTTGTTGTCCTGCATTGAACCACTAAATTCTGTATACATATCCCCTATATTTAATCCACCACGTTTAATAGGAATAAGCGCAAATGTATCTGAATTTGTCGGTGCCTTGCCTTTATATGACGTTGTTTTTCCTCGGTTTCTAATTATTTCATTAATCGTATATATTTGCGCCTGAGTAAGATTTCTAGGACTTGATGGTATTATTGTTTGTGTGTTACTACTTGTATCCGTTTTTTCTTGAATTAAACCAGACAATGACTCTAAATCGAGTCCAGCAGCAGCAGCTTGCTCTGGAGTAATTGTTGCCAATCCACCTAAATTGTTTAGCGAAAATAATGGCGAACCCAATGTATTACATACATACGGAAGTGATGTATTATAGTAACTTGGTATTGCTAATTTATTTGATAACTCTGTAATACTTATGAGTCCATTATTGATGTGATTTTGATTGTAATCATCCAAAACAATAATAAAATATTTTGGTCCATAAAGGTCTAATACAGCGGTCCCCGTGTTTCCAGGAGTATCTAATAATGCGACAACAGGCAAACGATATCCCATTAACCATCCAAGTGTATTATTGAATGAAGCGGAAGTGGCACATCCGCTACCGCTACCGATACAATTTAATTGTCCATTAAAGTCGAAAAATGTTATATAAGAGTCTGTAGTCGAATCAAATGTGTCAGTAAGACTAATAGTTTTTATAGCTGTAGCAGATGGGTCAATCCAGTTGTCTAGACAAATCGTAATTTTACCATTGTTTGAATTATATGTTACTATATCAGGAACAGGAGGGGCTCCTGAGTAAGTAAATCCACTGGCATAAGTAATATCGCTAAATGGTGGTTGAAAATTAGCAGTTGTCGTGAATGCTAAGTTTAATGCGGAACAGAATGTTGAAGGAGTGTAATTTCCTGGTTCCATAAATATTCTAAAATTTTTACCTTTATTTGTTACCCAAAAGCAAGTATTACCGTATTGATAATCAATTACATACCATGTAAAAGGTATTTGAACGGAATATAAACGTAAACTTAAAACATTTGTTAAAGGGTCAGATAAATCAAGTGTATAGTCTGTTGAAGTTGTTTGACTACCCTTTCCACTTTGTCTGAATTGACTGTCTAAATTGATAAAACGACTGGTGATATTTTTTAAATTAGGATTTAATGAATCTTGCGCAACAGGAACGTCGTATGTATTATTAACACCAAGTTGCTGCTGCTTCATGGGTAGATGGTTGTTGTCATAAACATCAATTTTTTGTCTTCTATCAGTTATTTTGTCTCTTTGGACGTCGTCGTTCTGGCGTAAATTTTGATATTCATACCATTCTTCAGTTTGCTCATTATCAGGACTATATTCAAAATCATTTGTTCCTGGTTCTTCTCCATTTTCAATTTGTTGCTTTAAAATGTTTGTGTATCGTAACAATTTGGTCTGTATATTTTGAAAAAAAATAACTAATTGGTTTTGAGAATAATATTTGGCAATATTTGAATTTGTAATATCAACTATTTGTTTATTAATTTTTTGTAAATCAGGAATAGTAATTAAGTTAGAATTTACATCAAATTCTATGCCTAAAATGACTAATAATTCTGTAATTGTATAATTATCGACATTATAATCAACGCTGCTCATATAAATATTATTATTTATATAAATATATATTTATATATTTATTACCTAAACTATACAGAATACAAATATAATCGCATATATTTTTGAATAACGTTATATGTATTAATAATACAATTAAGTATATGAATTGTTGTCTCTGAAAAATATACTGTCTTTAACAGTTCATCCTGAAAAATATATGATTCATTTTCTTCCGTAAAATAGCCTAACGTAATTAATAATTCCTTGGTAAATAATTGGCAATTGTTTTTGTATATGTGCCAATTAAAAAACTTATCGTTTCCTATTCTCTCTTGTGTCTTCTTTAAAATGTCGTTTAATGTATATTTATTTTTCTTACACATCTTTTTATTATTTTTATCATTTTTTTTATTCGTTTTTTTATTAAAAACAGCAATACATTTTATATCTTGTTTTTCATTTATATTGTAATTTTCATTAATATTAATACAATTATTTTTCTCAATTATAATATATTTTTTAATATTATTAGGTAGATTAATTTCACACATTAATGATGTATGATACGGAAACATGTATTGGTTTTTATATTTGTAAAAAGTAAGAATATCAATAAAATAGTATGCTAATTTTGTTACTGGCTCCCGTATCAAATATAATTTATGTATTTTACAATCACCATATTTCTCTAATAAGTTCTTTATTGTATCATTGTAATCATAAAAATAAACATAATTATTATCTATGTTTACCTGTAAATATTTATATAAAAAATAACTACAAATAACAAAAGCTATAAATGCGAAAATAAAAAAAATAATTAAAGTTACCAATATAATTATAACTACAAAGAGAGAAAACAAGAAAGTTTTCGAATGAAATAGTTTGCTTACATTTTCCAAATCTAAAAATAAACAGTCAACCCCTGTATCTATATTTATATTCGGTTCTGAAGAAAAAAAATCTATTATTTTTGTAAACCCTAAATTCATAAAATATCATTTCATTATAATATTGATAATGAAGCGATAAAACAATAAAACAATAAAACAATAAAACAATAAAACAATAAAACAATCAATATTTTGACTAATTTATCTAACTATTTGTAATATATTTCTTAATAAATTCATCTACTCCCATAATTGGTATATTTAGTTTTCTAGCCTCTTCTGCCTTTCCAGTATCGTCTTCTTTGGTTTTTGCTACCACTAAATCGGTGTTCTTACTAACTGAAGCACCTTGAGTTGCCCCCACACTTTTTAAAAATTCAATAACTTGTTTCTCTCTTGTTCCTGTTAATACAACTGTTTTATTATATAGCGGATGATTTTTATTCACAGTTATTTCCTTTTTTTTCTCATTCATTTTGTGACCTAATCCTGTTTCTAACATAAAATTCTTAAAATCATCGATTTTTGATACAAATGCTTCAGCGGTTTTACTAGCCATTCCTTTTACTTCTGCTACAGCAGCCACTTTTTCTTTATCTGTCCTGTATTTTTTCGTTGTTAAAATATCTGGCAATTCTGATAGTATTAATTCTAATTTTTTATCACTAAATCCTCTTCCAAATATATTAGAAGCAGACATAATTGTAATAAGCGATGCTTCATCTAATTTTTCCTTTATTCCTGTATATATTTTACTCGCCATTTTCTGCTTAAATCCTTCTATTTTCAAGAAATCCTCTTCTGACATGGCTATTATTTTAGCTACAGTATCGTATCCAGCATCAACCATTCTAGCAACATTTCCGCTACCAAGTCCTTCTACTTCAATTCCTTTAAAGAATCCAGTTATATTTTTCTCTTTTACAATTGGGTCTGATTGTAAATCCTCAAGCATTATATCTACATGAGTATCATTCCATTTATAATTAACATCTGGCATCTTCGGCTCTAATGCTGGAACTGTAATTGACTTTATATGTGGAATGACATCTCCACTTCTTATTAACTGTATTGTAGCCCCTATGCCAACATTATTATCCTTTATAAAAGCAGCATTAAAACCAGTGGCATATTCAATTTTGACACCACCTAGATTGATTGGCTCTAACTGAACCCTCGGTTTCAAATATCCGTCTTTACTCGCTGTCCAAATAACATCCACAACAATCGCTTCAGCAATTTGGTCCGATAAAACCATCTTAAAAGCAAATGCGTGTTCGGGATTTCCACTTATTTTGCGGGGATATATTTTGTCGTCGGATACTATGATACCATCTATTTCATATAAATATTTGTTTCTCCAATTCACTAACACATCAGAGAGTTTTTCATTTGTCAAATTATTTACTGCTAAATATAAAACTGGTTCAATATCTAATGTTTTAAGATATTCCATTTGTTCACTTGGTTTACGTTCTGGTTTAATAACCTCGTATGCTACAAAATGTAAATCATTTACTGACTCTGTTATTGTCTTGTGATTGATAATTCCTGCCACCATATTTCTAGGATTAGCAAATTTTGCCTGATATTTGTTGATAAAAACTTCCTTAGGAATAATAAATTCACCGCGAACAACAATATTTTTTGTTTTGGGCAATCGTAAATATGGTATCAAATGACTTATATCTTGGCCAACTATTCCGTTACCACGTGTATATAATTTCGGAACTGAGCCTTCTGTTGTATAAAGTCCACTAACTCCATCCAATTTACAAGACAATATATATGGTCCTTTATATTTTTGTTTCCATGAATCCAAAGCCCCCGTATCTGGTTTAATTTTATCCATTGATGCCATTAAATATGGCAATTTTACCTTGTTTCGTTCCACTTCCGCACCAATTTCTTTCACTGTGTTGTTATTAGGAAACTTGGTTTCTATAAAATCTTTGATAATATCAAATTGATTGTCAGTCATAACAGGGGTATCATTATAGTATTGTTTTGAAGCATATTGTAACATATTTGATAGCTGTGTTTCGTCCAGATTTTGTAAAGCTTGTATTCCCTCTTTCACAAATTTTGTTATCAATACTTCTGGTTTTGCCCCACCCTTCATCGATGTAGGTGGGGATTTTTCTGTATCTTTAACGGACACACCTACATCGATGTAGGCCTGTATCGCTCGTCCATCCTTTCGGTCAACTGGCGTTTTATATTGTAGCCCTAGGAAATCAAATATATCCTTTTCCGTTGTAAATAACTTCTGAACTTTTTCCCCCTTTTTCTTTTGTGTCAAATGATAAATACCGTGCTCATTAAAAGTATATCCTTGGTCTAATGCTTTTTGACGCATTACTGTGTTGAATATTTTTGAACCGGTGAAATATAAAATAGCAAACGCGAACTCGTCTGGAGGAGCATACAAGAAATCTACACGACGCGATACACGATTTTTACCAGGCAACTGAGCAATTACTAGTGTCTTTGATTGGCCTCGCGATAAAATATGAGTGATTATTTTTTGTTTAACAAGTTCATCTACAAGTTCCTTGTATATTTGTCCAGTTGAACCTGTTATTATGATATCGATATCTCCTGAATTAGAAGCCCCTCTTCTGTATGAACCGACTATTTCAAATTTATTATCGGCTCCGGATTGTTTATTACCAGCCAATCCTGTAAATATTTTATTCAAAATAGTTTCATATTCTTGAATTTCTGTTCGCGGAATTCGTTGTTGTATATCTTCATAATGTTGTAACCCGACCTTTTGAATATCATTTAATAACTCATCTTGTCTTTCTCTCAATTCTTGTATTGATTTTATACCTACCTTTACTAATTCCTCTGCTTTTTTTGGTCCTATTCCATATACATCTGTTAAAATATTTACCGGATTATTTTTCTCTCTTTCAATAACCTTTAATGTTCCTGTTTCAACATATTCTTTTAACTTTTCCATTATGGTTGAACCAATGCCGGGCAAACCATTTAATTGCTCACAATTTGTAATATCAGATGGATAAGTCATAATTGTTTCTTGAGCTTTTTGATATGCTTTTGCTCTAAATGGTTCACCCTGTTTCAACATTATATCACTTAACTTTTCCATTAATTCAATAAATTGTTCGTTATATCTTTTAGAATCCTCCATTTTGTGTCTATTATTTTTAATATTATTCAATATCTTTATATGAATTTTTATTTGCTATTATTTTAATTCAATTATTTATTTTATTTTCTCTCATGCTTCTCATATCCTTTTAGAAAAATCAAACAACCTATTCATATTTGTATTTATATTTGGACTTGAAACATTTATGTTGGAATTTGGCATTATCATTCTTGTAGACTTTATTTGTTTTATTCTTTGTTTTTGTATTATATCTTGTATTAACATATCCCGATATTCATAAATATTTTTAGGCACTCTCACGTTAGGTGTTTCATTTTTGGTATCATTGAAATATTTATTATAAATATAACTATTTTCTATTTGTTGATTTTGATTTTGATTCTGATTATAATTTTGATTTACACTTGGTTCTTTTTGTTTCGTCGGTTCTTGTGGGTGACTCAATATTTTGTTGATATTTGGAATTAAATGGACTTTACCATCCACTACAACCATTCCCATATTTTTTAAAATGTCATCATACGACACTTTTGGTTTTTGCTCTGGCATTTGTTGTCTTACCATCTTAGCATATGGT
>Ga0194130_10006968_pt1 | contig 12770 bp, 7 predicted proteins | sample TA2KigsurfametaG_FD_160084 | JGI IMG/M metagenome (GOLD analysis project Ga0194130, IMG submission 160084) | Freshwater microbial communities from Lake Tanganyika, Tanzania - TA2015050 Kigoma 12 surface | ecosystem: Environmental > Aquatic > Freshwater > Lake | place: Tanzania: Lake Tanganyika... | reverse complement strand
TCCTGTGGGTCCTGTGGGTCCTGTAGGTCCTGTGGGTCCTGTAGGTCCGGTGGGTCCTGTGGGTCCTGTAGGTCCGGTGGGTCCGGTAGGTCCGGTAGGTCCTGTTACACCCGTTGGTCCTGTGGGTCCGGTGGGTCCGGTAGGTCCGGTAGGTCCTGTTACACCCGTTGGTCCTGTGGGTCCGGTAGGTCCAGTAGGTCCGGTAGGTCCTGTTACACCAGTCGGTCCTGTGGGACCAGTCGGTCCAGTAGGTCCGGTAGGTCCTGTTACACCAGTCGGTCCTGTGGGACCAGTAGGTCCTGTAGGTCCAGTGGGTCCAGTGGGGCCGGTGACACCGGTGGGTCCAGTGGGTCCAGTAGGGCCAGTAGGTCCCGTGGGTCCTGTTACACCAGTAGGTCCGGTGGGTCCAGTAGGTCCGGTGGGTCCAGTGGGTCCGGTGACACCAGTAGGTCCAGTAGGTCCGGTGGGTCCTGTGGGTCCAGTGGGTCCGGTGACACCAGTAGGTCCAGTAGGTCCTGTAGGTCCTGTAGGTCCGGTAGGTCCTGTTACACCAGTAGGCCCAGTAGGTCCGGTAGGTCCAGTAGGTCCAGTGGGTCCTGTTATACCAGTTGGTCCGGTGGGTCCGGTAGGTCCGGTAGGTCCGGTGGGTCCAGTGGGGCCGGTGACACCGGTGGGTCCAGTGGGTCCAGTAGGGCCAGTAGGTCCCGTAGGTCCTGTTACACCAGTCGGTCCAGTAGGTCCCGTAGGTCCTGTAGGTCCGGTAGGTCCTGTTACACCAGTAGGCCCAGTAGGTCCGGTAGGTCCAGTGGGTCCGGTGGGTCCTGTTACACCAGTCGGTCCAGTAGGTCCCGTAGGTCCTGTAGGTCCGGTGGGTCCTGTTACACCAGTAGGCCCAGTAGGTCCGGTAGGTCCTGTGGGTCCGGTGGGTCCTGTTACACCAGTAGGTCCTGTGGGACCAGTAGGTCCTGTGGGTCCAGTAGGTCCAGTAGGTCCTGTAACACCAGTAGGACCGGTAGGTCCGGTAGGTCCAGTAGGTCCAGTAGGTCCTGTTTCACCTGTGGGTCCTGTAGGTCCAGTAGGTCCTGTAGGTCCTGTAGGTCCTGTTACACCAGTAGGTCCTGTGGGACCAGTCGGTCCAGTAGGTCCTGTAGGTCCTGTTACACCAGTAGGTCCTGTGGGACCAGTCGGTCCAGTAGGTCCTGTAGGTCCTGTTACACCAGTAGGTCCTGTGGGACCAGTCGGTCCAGTAGGTCCTGTAGGTCCTGTTACACCAGTAGGTCCAGTAGGTCCCGTAGGTCCTGTAGGTCCGGTGGGTCCGGTGGGTCCGGTAGGTCCGGTGGGCCCGGTAGGTCCAGTAGGTCCGGTAGGTCCTGTTTCACCAGTGGGTCCTGTGGGCCCGGTAGGTCCAGTAGGTCCGGTAGGTCCTGTTTCACCAGTGGGTCCTGTGGGCCCGGTAGGTCCAGTAGGTCCGGTAGGTCCTGTTTCACCTGTGGGTCCGGTGGGTCCGGTGGGTCCGGTAGGTCCGGTGGGTCCAGTGGGGCCGGTGACACCGGTGGGTCCCGTGGGTCCAGTGGGTCCTGTCGGTCCTGTCGGACCAGTAGGTCCAGTCGGACCAGTAGAACCAGTGGGACCTGTTGGCCCGGTGGGTCCCGTTGGACCATCCAATGCATCCAAGTTCACATTATAGAATGATGTATAACCAAGTATGTATTCTCCACGAATACTTTGAATACGGTTCACTACCATTTGACCAGTTGTCGGATTGTATGTATCGACCACACCTTCAAAATATCGTTTTTCACCAACGGTCTCATCGAATGGATCTGATACAATAACAGAGTTCCCGGTGATATAAGCAAGATTGGTTGGCAATGGTAAGATTTGACTGCCCCCCCATGTCGGAGTAACAGATATCGCTTGTGTAGTTCTTGTATTGAACATACTACCGTCGCGACCAATCGGACCAGTTGCACCGGTTGTACCTAATCCACCAAATGGTCCAGTAGGACCTGCAAGACCATACGGTCCAGTTGGACCAGTGCCACCAGTAAAACCGGTCGGTCCAACCATTCCAGTAGGTCCAGTAGGTCCAGTAGGTCCTGTAACACCAGTAGGTCCGGTAGGTCCTGTAGGTCCTGTAGGTCCGGTGGGACCGGTAGGACCAGTAGGTCCGGTGGATCCAGTAGGTCCAGTGGATCCAGTAGGTCCAGTCGGTCCGGTAGGTCCGGTGGGTCCGGTGGATCCAGTAGGTCCAGTCGGTCCGGTGGGTCCGGTGGGTCCGGTGGGTCCGGTAGGTCCAGTTGAACCTGTTGGTCCGGTTGATCCTGTAGGACCTACGTCTGTTATGAGAATTGTCCCACTCATGGATAGGTGATGTTGGCATACATAATACAATGTTGACGGACTTTGCAGAGGAACTGAAAAAAGAATAGTACCTGCATCTATACCATTATTCGTTAATCCACTATAGTATATACTAGAAGTTCCGGTTACTTGAGAAGTTTTAATCCAAAAAGGATGTCCCGGTGTATTTACTTCAAATACATATGTGAAACCACGAAGCAACCTAATCGTAGCATTTTCTTCTCCATCAATTCGATAACTGGTGGTTGCATTATTGGTAATAATGTATGTTCTTGCACCTCTAATACCTATCGGACCGATTGGACCAGTTGGCCCGGTTGAACCTGTTGGACCCGTTGGGCCAGTCGCGCCAGTTGGTCCGGTTGGACCAGTAACACCAGTACAACCAGTAGGACCAGTTGCACCAGTATTCGACGCTTTACCATCTGCACCAGTTACACCAGTGCAACCAGTCGAACCAGTAGGACCAACACCGATCGAATAAATGTCAAATGTGGATTCACCTAACCAGTTATTCGTGGGTGAACCAATGATACTTCCGGAAAGATCGCTTGCGGGAGGTCGTGCGGGTGCTGCTCCGATCGAAATGCTGGTTATGTTATTGCTGAACGCGTTTCTCGCATTATGAACGATGTAACACGACCAACGTTGAATGAAGGGAGTCGAGAGATTGGAGGAAACATCGCTGAAATACCCACCATTACCTTCGATAACTTGTGCGTTTTGTTCTGGTGTATTATAAATACGAAATGTCATCACCATCTCGAGAGATGCCAACTCAGTTGGCGGCGGAATAATCATAATTTGACTACCAGAACTATCCATACGATCAACTGAATTTGCCGTACTTTTCTCTGTCATGAAATAGTAGTTATTCATGTTGAAATCGTTGTTGATGATGATGCACACACTATAAGGAACATTGAATGCGCGACCGCTCGACAATGTAAGCGCATTATTACGTTTACCGCGGAATGTTGCAAAATAAAAGTTATTGGTCTGATAGATATTCAAATCAGAATTTCGCAATAATGCAGTTGTTGCTATCGCGGATACAAAGACGGATTTTACCAGACCGGCGACTGGGCCTTGCGGACCGGTTGAACCTGTCGGACCTGTTGGGCCGGTCGGACCCGTTGCACCAGTTGGACCATCAATACCATCCAAGTTGACGTTGTATACAACCGGTGTGTCAGTAATATCACCATAATAATAACCTTGGATGTTTTCGGTTCGATAAAGGTCCAACTGACCTATTTCAGAGAGGTAGTCTTTTACTATCGCTTCGAAATAACGTTCGGTCGGCCGTGAAGAATCCGTAACAACCACGGAGTTTCCAGGAATATAGGATAAATATTTATCCACATACAAGGTGATTTCAGTATAGTACACAAATGGCGGTTGAATGGTAATAGGGGTTGTTGTTCGTGTAAGATATCGGTCACCGCGAGGACCAGTTATACCAGTGGGACCGGTGGGTCCGGTTGGGCCGGTGGAGCCGGTGGGTCCAGTGGGGCCCGTTGATCCAGTGGGACCAGTTGAGCCCGTAGGACCGGTAGGTCCAGTAGGGCCAGTTGGACCCGTGGATCCGGTAGGTCCTGTTGCACCAGTTGGACCAGATAAGTTGAAGCTAATAAAACAAAGAGGCGAACTATCATCAAATTCTGTGCCCTGTGTCACATTAAGAATTTCGATTTTGTAATATTTATTACCATATTGATCTAACCCTGTAAATATGACACCGCTATTCACAATTTTAAAGATCATGAATTTATTATAGTCGATGACGCTTTGAATTTTCATATAGCCATACTTATCAGATGATGCATATTCATTGATTGTGTCTAAAAATGCGGAGATATTATTTCCGTATATGACACTAATGTCGGTTCCAACTACATCTTGCACATAATTACGAGTATTAATATAAATAAACGTTGAACTATTTTGTACTGTATTGGAAAAACGAAACTGTCCGGGGGGCGGTGTTTCACTTCCAGATGGAAGTGCAATTTTATAGCGAAACGTGTTTACAGAAGTCGCTGCAGGTCCAATCGGTCCGGTGGGACCTGTAGGACCCGTGGAACCGGTCGGACCGGTCATACCTTGTGGACCTGTATCACCCTGATCACCTTTATACACCGCAGCACCATCCCTACCAGTACAACCGGTGGAACCTGTTGGACCAGGCTCTCCTGGACTACCCTGTTGGAAAGTCCAACCACCGAGACCAGTAGGACCAGTGGGACCTATATTACTCATCACTTATTTTATATGTCTCTGTCTCGATAAGATTATGTGTTTGTTTTTTATATTACGATAATGACAGATATATATAATATTAATATATATGTATATTATACTTATTAAATTTAAGTAAAGATACATACGCATTGACAAGGATGAGTGCTCGTGGTTGTTTTGACAATCGTACATTTCATATTTGTACAGAACATGATAAGAATGTGAAATGCTGTAATGAGTCAAGTGATTATACACAAAAGTTGAAATTTACGACAATCATGCATGAGAACTACAATAAAGTAAACACAGCGACAAATGGTCTTTCTGCGGATGTTGTAGCACGCACATTTGGTCGGGTTTATCCAAACTATCAGTTGCGAAATGATATGTTCGATGTTTCATGTAACAAATTGAAATAAGGTTTATTCGTTGCTCGAAAATCTAACAGTTATATTTTCGAGCGATACAATACCCTACAACAAAAATAGAAAATACAGTTCCGATGATAATAAAAATTACATGTACAATCGGCATGATTGTTACGTGTGGTTGATACTAAATTATATGGTTAGAACGAATGTTGATCGAAAAAATTGAAATGTTTTTATATATAACACGTATATTTGCATGAACAAATCAAGAAACAATGATTGAATACGGATTATCAGTATCAGTGGATGTAACCCCACGTACGCCACGTACGCCATGTACGCCTCATACGGAACCTACGACACCTTCGGTAACTGGTGGCAAGGAAGAAGAAGAGTATGGCATTTGTCATGCTCCTCTTCGTCGAAGAATGAAATTCAGTGACTTTGTATGGGGGGATGGAGAAGAAGTTCAAGAAAGAGGAGGGAGTGGAGAGGCCGAGGGAGAGAATGCCGAGGGAGGAGGAGCAGCGGTGGAGGAGGTCGAGGAGGTCGAGGATGTGGAGGCCGATCGTCGTAGGCGAAGAAGAGAGAGTGTTTCTCCGCGTGTGTTATTTCCGGAAAGAGTAAGTATTGCGCGCCGATTGGATTTTTCAGAAATGTCGTTGGAAAATGACACAACGGATGATCTTACGCATGTGTCATCAATACGGCTTGGATCTATGTCAATATCTGTTCCAGCGTCTGCGTCTCGTATTGTACCGCGTGGTGCATCCTGTTCTTTAGAAACATGCCAGCATGGTTGCAATTGTTCTTTGTGCAGTGTAGGTGAGTGCAGTGTTTGTTATACCTCTCTTCCATTACGCGCAAATCATGTGTTTACGTTGTGTGGTCATTTGTTCTGTTTGCGTTGTTTGTTGAAATGGTGGGATAATTCTACCACTTGCCCAATTTGCCGAGCCGAAATTTTGGAACAAGATGAAGAAGTCATGGTAGACGCGGGAGAAGCGGGAGTGGGAGCGGGAGCGGTGGGAGCAGGAGCAGGAGCGGGAGCGGAAGAAGAAGTATGGATGCGACGTGAGTTTTGGAACGGTCGAGTGGATCATTTCGAAAGCGACAATGAAGAAGAAGAAGGTGAAGAACCGGTAAGAAATGTCGCGTCGAATGCGGGATCAGAAGAAATAGATGCACATTTAGACGAAGAAGCCATCCAAGAATATATTCAAACAGTTACATCGATTCAAAATTTATACAACGACTACAATGACAGCAGCAGTGATGACGACAGTCAAGCCACGTTTGACAATGAGAATGTAACAGGACCTACCGGACCTACCGGACCCACAGGACCTACTGGACCCACCGGTGTAACATGGCCTACCGGGCCTACCGGACCAACTGGACCCACTGGACCCACCGGTGTAACAGGTCCAACAGGACCAACAGGACCAACAGGACCAACAGATGAGGTTCCATCATCTAGTCATCATACACGGCCAGCCAGCGAACATGACAGCGATGATGCATTCCAACCAGTTCAGCCAAGATGGATGAGAGGATACGACACATCGCTCGACGACAGCGATATCGAGATTCAAAATTATCGAAATGCAACATTGATCGACCGATATTATTACCAAGACACCATGTGGAATTGGAGCGGTCTTCAAGACGCTTCCATGGTCGCAGATCCATATTACGACGATCAAATATACCCAATACTTCCCAGTGAAGTTGCTGGACTCAGAGAAAATCGCGAAATCGCGGTATCACTCTTGATGCGTATGCGTTTTCTCGAAACATTGTTGAATCCGGAGATTGAGTTTGTTGGAAATGTAGAATTCACATGGATTTCGAAACTGATGTGGCGCGATGTCCCTCGTACTGAAGCAGCTGGTCGTCGTCGTTTCATGTACGAGTTTGTCATTCGAGCACGTAGTGAGATGAGTCCAATTTGCGAAGTCAATATGTTTGGTTTCATCGAGTCTGTATCAATCCAAGAAAACACAGAATATGACGAAACAACTCGATTGTATCATCCAGATAGCTATGATTGGGAGAACTTGCATGAATACGTGTTTGTTGCGAATGTCTTCACACCAACCGACTTCTACATTGAAAATGATCCACGATCGATTAACGTGAACGAAGTTCGATCTTATGGCGGATACGATATGAACGAAGGGACATTTGTCACCGAGCGAGTTATCATTCCATTTTCCCAGATACGTCGGTTGTATGCGATACGGGTTGAGGAACGTTGGGAGGTATAAAACAATTTAAAAAGATCTGGTTGTATATGGTTGGAAAGGGAGGACGCCTTTCCAAAAAAAACAAAAACAAAATAAAAAATGGTTACGCGCGAATGGCCGAGTGGTCTAAGGCGGTGGACTTAAGCCCCACTATCTCAGGATGCGCAGGTTCAAACCCTGCTTCGCGCATTTTTTTTGTTCATTGTTCTTTGGCCTTTATAGCTCAGAGGTAGAGCACCACACTTGTAATGTGGGGGTCTCTGGTTCAATTCCAGATGAGGGCACTTATTGCCTTTGTAGCTCAGTAGGTAGAGCGTGCGGCTGTTAACCGCAAGGTCATCGGTTCGAGACCGGTCGAGGGCGAGAATTTAATTTTTATTACAATACTTGTAAGTGGTGATGTAATAAAATATATGTAATTATATATTAGTATGCCATCTACAACACGTGGTAAAAGGATTCGTCGTAGCAATACCCGAAAGCGCGGGTATAAAAATAAAAGCCGGAGTGGTTCGTCATTCGCAGAACTTGGTCTTGCTGGATCTCTTGTCGCTGCATCATCCATAACACAAGGCTCCGAGCTTGAACCGCAACACGGGCATCACGGGCAAGGGCCAGAAGATCTGATGTTCGGTGGACGTGAACGTCGGGGTGCGTCATCGCGTAGACCTGGTTGCGTGAATGAGATTGCGGATCATATTCTTTGTTTTCTTGAGTTATTAAATACCATCAAAATCTACCACTGGTCGACATTGTCGTACCCCACACACAAGGCCACGGATGAACTTCATACAAAATTGAGTGAGTTGGTGGATTCGTTTATTGAAATCTATATTGGACATTGCGCGCGGGGGAAGGGTGCGGGTGCGGGCGCAGGTGTTCCTGTTTTTCGGTTTAAATCCGGGCAAGAAGCTACGATTGAATTTTGTGAATGTAAATCTCTCGAAGCGTTTTGCAAGGTTCTTGACGATAACATTATTCATATGGAAGGATTGACAGAACGCTTGAATGGCTATACTGATTTAGTGAACATTCGCGATGAAATGGTGGGTGCGTTGGCGCAGGCGTTATATTTGTTGAGATTGAAGTAACCTGTGTCTAATTAGTATTGTTTAAAGATAATATGGTCACATAATAATATACAATATCAGTAAATTATTATGAGTGCCGGTGCTGGTTTACGTCCGTTACCTCCCATCCCTTCATGGGTGAAGATCGTCAATTATCGTACAATGACGAATGAAAAGAAAGATCTGGCGGTTGCCGGGAATAAGAATGCTCAATATGAATGGATGGTAGAAGAGGTGAATGAATTTTACGAGGCGATTCACCTGAACGATCCTGAGGAGATTCGTGATGAAGCGATGGGATTGATTCGTACTGTGCAGCAGTTCGCAGGGTCGAAACGCGTAGTTGCGCTTTGGGGGAAGGTTCGCAAAGATGTTGCTGTTGTTTTTCCTAGCCGGGCGGTGTTCAATGCAACATTCAAGAAGTGGCACGCGAAGAAATTGGCGAAGAAGCAGGCTTTAGATGTCGTGGTTGATGATTTAGTACGGGTCAGCGGTATTCGATGGGCGTAATGCATGAATGCTATTTTACTTACATGCACAACATCTGGAGAAGAAAATACGCATACGTTGAAAAAATCCGGTTGATTGGGGGGTCTGTGGCGACTCTTTTTCGTTCTGTGTCTCTGACATCGTCGTAATGGTAACAGTGACGGGGGTGTCAGGTGGAATGTTTGCTGTGGCGATGCCGGTTGTGGTCGTGGTCGCGGCACTTGCGTCTCTTGCATTGGTTTCTTGAAGTTCGATTTCTTCTGTTGTTAATAATTTATCAAGTGCGTCGGTTTGATCTTTATTGAACTCGATTACTGCTTCAATCAAATTGCGAATGACTTTGGTTTCGACGAGTGTCCGTAAATATGATTTAACGTCTTCCGTTGCGCTATGATGTTCAATCATGTATGTAATGAGTGTTTCGACTTCTTGTGGTGATATACGTGCAATGGATGCCGAGCATGAACGTTGCATTTCGATTGCAAGAATTACGTAGGAAAAAAATGTATGGAGGGTCATTTTTCGCGAGAAGTTCTTATCTCTGGAAAGTTTAAGTTTGAGTGCGTCGAGAGATTTTGATGGTGATTGGTTTTGTTGTTTCTGCGATTGTAACGACGGGGACGATTGTTGTGGGGACGGGGATTGCTCTCGTGACGACAGTTGTTCCTGTTGTTGCGTCCGTTGTGGTGAATGTAACGGCTGGGACGGTTCGGATGGGGTACAACTATCTTCGGCCGGCTCCGCCGCTCCATTCTGAGACACCTCGTGAGTAGCATCGTCGCTATCTTGTTTTGTTAAAAGAGGAACAGGGCTCGATGGATTGTTCTCATCTGGATCCGATAGTACTCCGTAATCGTTTTCCGGTCTTCTTTGAATCAATTCAGTTGTTGATGCAACGGTTGAAGAAGGGACGCTTCCTCGTTTGTGCTTTTTGCTTCCACCTCCCATTGTATTCTTACTATACTCTTTGATAATTTCTTTATTATTTATTATTTATTATTTATTAAAAAAAACGTACCTGAATCCTTTCGTTTTTTTCCTGTATTCATACCTGTAAACGGTTACGTGTGCGGGAGGGCGGCGGCGTGATTAGTGCTTTTTTTGTTTCGCAGCAGCAATGCAGCATTCTTTGATTTGTTTGACGACTTCATGGCGATCTTTGTGACGAGACTCATCCGTGAGAAACTCTGCGACGTCGTTTCGAATGCTGTTTGTGAGCGTGCTGAGTGAAATGAATGTCCGGCGAATGGTTTCTGGTTTGAGAATGGTGCGAAGGTATGTGCCGCTGGCAGGTGCAATTTGTGCGTGCTGTGATGGGACTTCAGCTGGTGTGGATGGTTGGTTGGCATCGTGTCGGAAGAGTCCGCCTCCCATGCTGGCGTAATGGAATTTTGGTGCGGTTCGTCTGACTTCCTTTGTGAGTTCGCAACCCCACGCCTTCAAGTCGAGGTACGTGTCCTTCGCATTGATGTACGCTTCATCACTGCCAGATTTGTTTGTGAATTCCTTTTGCGTGGCGAGTTCGGCGGCTTGTTCTTCGGTCTTGGTTTGCGCTTGCATTTGCTTCAGTTCGTCGTGGCTCTTGCTGTCATGCACATTGAGTTTGATGCGGAAATTGCCGAATGCTTGTTTGAGGAGCTGAAAGTCGGCTTGTGACATGATTTCTGGTTTTTTTTCGATTTTTTTTTGAAGTTCGTCAAATGCAAGTTTGACTTGTTTGCTTGCCGCCATGCGGTAGAATGTGCGCGAATTGGGGGATCGACGGCGTTTCAATGCGGAGGCTGATTGTTTGGCTGCCTGTGAGAAGCTCCACATTGCTCGTCCGGCTGCTTCTTGGAGGGCGGCAGCTTTTTCTTTGTTCATTCCAGGGCGTGGTGTTCCAGTAGCCAGTTCCGGGGGAGCCGAGAATTCCTCTTCGTAGTGTTCGTCATCGAGGCGGGGGAGACCTCCAGTAGTATTGCACATGGTTTCGGTAGTCATTCTGTATCGTTCGTTTGGTGGTTGCTTGATCGCTGTAATTAGATTAATGTTAGAAAAGTATTTCAATTTTTTTCTGATGACATTGTTGACATGTGGATCATACTTTTTTTGAAATTTTACTATTTTTTGAAAACTGGATATTTTTGGGTGGTCACATGTCAAAAATGAAAAAAATTGAAATCTTTTTTCAGGATTTTTTTGGATCACAGTTGAGTCAGACACTGAATGAATACAGAAAAACAGAACAGATTTACCCGAGTGATTATTGTGAAGAAGAGGCCGGCACCGGCGCCTGTGCCTAAGGTAGGTATTGACAGGTTTGATGAATACATACAAAAGTCAGGTCTTGAACCGAAAAGCTATCAGCGTGAAGGTGTTGAGTTTTGTCTGCGTCGTGAAGAGCCAGGCGCTGTGGCGGCGGCGGCAGTGCGCGGTGGTATCATTGCAGACGAAATGGGTCTCGGCAAAACAATCGTGATGATGGGTCTTATTCTTGCCAACTTGGCAGCGTACCGACGCACCTTGATTGTTGTGCCAGTGGCTTTGATCGCGCAGTGGGTCGCTCAAATCAAGAAGACGATTATCGACACCGGTGTCAAAACTGACTTAGTGGTTGCTGTATATCACGGCGTCACTGGGAAACACCGTGTGGTTTTGTCGGGGGAGGGCAGTGATGCTGTGTGGTGCCACAGACCTCCCAAGCGCGGTGGTGGCGGGGTTGCGCGTGCGATTGACATCGTCATTACGACCTACGGTTGTGTTGCAATGGAGGAACCGGCGTCAGTTTCAAAGAAGAAGCCTCTGAATGTCCCTAGCCCGAAGGCCCCGAAGGCCCCGACATTGTCTCTCCTGACTTTCCACGCTGACCGCGTGATCTTTGACGAGGCTCATCATCTGCGTAACAAGACAAGCCGTATCTTCAAAGGTGCGATGCGTGTGGTTGCAGCGGAGGGGGTAAAGCGCCCGATTGTCTGGATCGTAACTGGAACCCCTATTCAAAACAAAATATCCGACTTGAAATCCTTGTGCTTTGTTTTGGGGTTTGGTGTGGGTGATTTGATCTCGGAAGAAAAACGCCGTGCGATTCGTGACCAGTATGTATTACGCAGGACAAAGGTAAGTGTGGGTATGGTGGCGGAGGAGGAGGTGGCAGAGGGGGCAGGGGCGGCGGGGTCGGTGGCGGGGTCGGTGGCAGCGGATGTGACATGTGCCCCGCGTCTCCAATCTCTCAAACATTACAAATCACAAGTTCCTTGGAGTTCCGAAAACGAACTCGAGTTGAGTCGCGAGATCCATCAGAAAGCAAGGAATACAACGGACCGCGCGGAGAGATTGAAGCTGTATACTCGCATGCGCCAGATGTGCGTTTGGCCTGCATTGTTGAAGACGAAGACGCAGACGAAGGCAGTGATGGGCGACTTGGATGATGCCGAAGATACTCATGGTCTATCTATGGAAGAGTACAACATGGCAGTTTCAAAACAGAGTAAGTTGGATCGGGTTGTTGCGACGATGATGGCGGAAGGTGGTGGATGCGTGTCGGGTCGGAAGTCCATCGTATTCTGCCACTACCGCCGTGAGATGACCCAACTGCGCGATATGTTGCTGCGTGGGGGTGGGGGTGGGGGTCTGGGTTGTGACGACATCGCGATCATCGACGGCACTGTGGGGTCACGTGAACGCGCCCGGATCTTCGCTGCTGCGCCTACAGTGCTCATTCTACAGATTCGGACTTGCAGTGAGGGGTTAAACCTTCAAGACTATTCGGATGTCTATTTCGTAAGTCCGCACTGGAACCCGTGTGTTGAAGACCAGGCTATCGCCCGTTGCTATCGTATGGGACAGACCTCCCAAGTTCGGGTGTTTCGGTTCTATATGTCGGATTTCGTAGCGGCGGAGGCGGCGGAGGCGGCGGCGGCGGCGACGATGGAGTGCATTTCTACGCTGGATCACAAGTGCGAGGAAATACAAGAAAGGAAGCGTGTATTGTGTAATGAGTTTCT
>Ga0194130_10006965_pt1 | contig 12779 bp, 9 predicted proteins | sample TA2KigsurfametaG_FD_160084 | JGI IMG/M metagenome (GOLD analysis project Ga0194130, IMG submission 160084) | Freshwater microbial communities from Lake Tanganyika, Tanzania - TA2015050 Kigoma 12 surface | ecosystem: Environmental > Aquatic > Freshwater > Lake | place: Tanzania: Lake Tanganyika... | reverse complement strand
AGCAAGCTGGCTTCGGAGCTACTCGCTAGAGAATATTCAAACGCATTTGGTTTTCCCGTATGGATTGATCGATGCGGCCTTATGGCAGGAGCTGGGCAGTTTGGGAAAGCGGACCAAGGAATTGTGGCGTACTGGCTGCATCGTTATTTGCATCGCGGAAAGTTGAAGATGATCGGTTTTGGCGGCTTCGGGCACCAAGTCCGGGATTGCCTGCACCCTCGCGATCTATGGGAATTGATCGAGCGGCAGATCGCCGTGGGTACAGACGCATCGAAACCGATCGTATGCAATGCATCGGGTGGAATCGAATCGAGTTTTTCGCTTGCGGAATTAACACGTTGGTGTGAAATTCGGTGGAGGAAGCAAGGTGGGGGGGCGATAAGTGTGCGTGGGGTTGCCATCGAACGCGATCCTTCGACCCGGTTGTTCGATTGTCCCTGGATCGTTCTTGATTCGTCACTCGCAAGGCATAGTTGGGACTGGTGCCCTCGCATTGGCTTGCAAGAAATATTGAACGAAGTCGGCGACCATGCAGAATCTCACCCCGAGTGGCTGGAGTTAAGTGGGGAATAGTTGGCAGGTGCAGGATGCCAGCGTCGAGGCCGAGGTATCCATCCCGATTTTTGAAGAATTGCCCGCCCAATACGCTTGGTTGGCTACTCCGGGAGCAGGCCTTACCGGTAAGATTGCAACAGACTCGGGCAATAGATGGTGCAACATTGAGATGAGTCAAAGATAGGCTGTCGATTGTAGGACGAGGAAGTTGGGGGGATTGCGATGGTCGAGTCGCCGAATGAGTTTAGTGGAGTATTTGTGCCGGGTGCCAAGCGCGCGGAGACTGTCAGTGACGGCTCTCAAGGAAGGAGCTCCACGAAGACACTTGCAATTGTACTTTTGGTTCTGGGGGGACTAGGGCTATTCAATTCCATATTGTCACCCGCGAGCGCAGCGATGATGTACTTTATCGCGGAATCGAGCGGTGGTGATGAAACGCAAACCGCTCAACTGCGGTCGGCCGCGAAGCAGTTGTTTTCACCGGTTGGGTTGGTGATGCTATTCGCATCGTTTGCCCTCTCGGTTGCGATGGTAGCGGGATCGATAGGGACTTTGAAGCAAAGGCTTTGGGGGGCGGTGACGTTAGCCCGAACGTGTCTGGCTACGGCGATTTGGATGTTGGTGGCGTTACCCGTCAATATCTATAATCAATTCGGTGTACAGAACGACATGATGGCATCGATGAGGGAGCGGTCCAAACTTCCTGGCGGCCAAGAGCTCCCCGAAGACTTTGGGATGTTAGTCCAAGGCTTTTTCCCGGTCGTAGCTGCCATGGGGGTTTTGTTTGCACTGGTTTGCGCTGGTTTTTGTTTATGGTCTTTTTTGCACCTTCGCAAGCCGTCGAGCCTGACGAACTTCCAATAGGAGCTCCACGTTGTCAGCGATACCCTCTCTCAAGTTGTCGTCTTCCAAGGCGGTGTATACCGGATCGTTCGATCCTGTGACGCTCGGGCATCTCCACATCATTGAACGATCAACGCTGCTTTATGACGAACTGATCATCGGCATCGGTGTGAACATGGCGAAGAGTCCATTGTTCGGGATCGAGGAGCGGCTTCGATTGGTGGAAGAAGTAACCTCGCATCTGCCTCGAGTCCGTGTCGAAGCTTTCGATGGACTAGCGGTCGATTTTGTGCGTCGATTGGGTGCCAAGGTAATGGTGCGCGGGGTGCGTCCGCTCACCGATATCGCTGGCGAGTTCACCATGATGATGGCCAACCGCCAGCTCGACCCGGACATTGAGACGGTGTTTCTCATGGCTGATGAAGAGTACGCGCACGTATCGAGCAGTTTGATCAAGCAGATCGCAAGTTTGGGGCATGGCAGAGCCTTGGCAAAATTCGTACCGCGAGCCATCATTAAACCACTGCTGGATCGAGTCCGATTGCAGGATCAGTAAACGGGATTGCAACTGAGCGAGGGGCGATGCTCGATATCTGAAGTCGAGAGTCAGTGGTGAGAGATCAGCAGTGAGAGAATAAAACGGAACACGATGCATCCATTTCGCCCTAGTGGGACCTTGAGATTGTACGATCCACTTCATTCTCTTCAATTAGTTCGGGGATGTGGGTCCCATGTTTGGGATGATCGTGGCAGGCATTATCTCGACATGATCTGTGGTTACTCCGCGTGCAATCTCGGGCACGCCCATCCACGCCTGGTATCTGCAGCGGTGGAGCAACTGCAGACATTATCATTCGCAAACGGAGGTGAGTCCCCTTGGCGCGATGCATTGGAGAGTAAGCTGGCTGGGGTGTGGAGAACTTCTCAACGGGCTTGTGGGCAGAACGATCGAGCGCGCGATGTCAAAGTTTGGCTGAGCACAACGGGAGCTCGAGGTGTCGAATTAGCATGGCGCGTCGCTGCCGCGGTGCGGCCGGGGGGAGTTGCAAGATTTGATCTAGGGTACCACGGGCGATCTATCGGTAGTGCCATGATCAGTGACACGGCTCGCTCCAATGCGTTGAATGAGAACTGTTTGCATTCAGTGGTTATCCCATTTCCTCGGCATGGAGTCGCCGGTGACGGAGTGCCCCTTGTATGCACCGGCGAGGATTGCAGCGTCTGCCATGAGGGGATTGCGATCGCGAAGAAGCTGTTATCGAGTCATGCGAATCGCTTATCGATGCTGATCATCGAGCCGGTGATCGGTGCGAGAGGGTATTGGTTCGCATCCGTTCACTACTACCGCCGATTGATCGAGATAGCAAAACAGTTGGAGTTGGTTGTCGTAAGTGACGAGATACAGATGGGGTTGGGGAGATTAGGGCCCCTTTTGGTGGGGATCGACGATGGTTGGGCTCCAGACTTGGTGGTTCTCGGTAAGTCGCTTGGTGGAGGAATGGTTCCGATTTCGGCGGTGTTGGGGCCGGGGGAATGGATGGATCGGCTGCCAGCGGCGATCGAATCAGAAACTTTCGCGGCGACTCCCTTCGCGTGCCGTCTAGCCACCGAGGTACTGCAGGTCCTGAAGGATGAGGTCATGGACTCGACCATGCAGGAGGCAGGGGGGCTTGTAGATGAATGTGGAAACCGGGTGGAGTTCGGATCCGACGCGTGCTTAGTCGGCGTGGATTCCACGGGAACTCACCAAGCAAAAGCGGTAGGGATGATTTCGCAAGGGGATTGCCGCCAGGCTTGTGCAGTGCCGCCTTCGATTCAAAAAGGGGATGCATTTCGGCGGCTTCTGAGGGATAACATGCCCGAGAGCGTACGCATCGAAGGTCGGGGATTGGCCAGTGTCTTGAGTTTCGATGCGTTGGGGATCCATGGAGTTGACGTTGCCAAGAGATTCACGGTGCGATTGTGTGATCTCGGGGTGCTGGTCCACTTAACGGGGCCTCGCAGGGATCGATTGGCATTGATTCCACCGCTCAACATCCCTGAGGACCTCCTGCTGGCTTCGGTCCACTTGTTTGCAACGGCATCGCACGAGATCGTGAGATAATCTCTTAGGGATGAACGCCGAGATGGCTACCGCTGCAACCACCGTGGCGCGAGGTAGCGGCTAGGCACAAGCCGAGATTGCATTTGCAGCGTTCCGCCGAGGGGCTACCAAGGCTAGGCAACGATGCGAAAATCCATTCAGTGAATCTTGAGAAAAATTCAGAGAAGCGAAAAAAGTCATGATGATCGGTGAACCGATGCCCAGTCAGTACGACTGGCGATTTAATTTGTTTGGGATCCCCATCCGAGTGACTTGGTTGTTCTGGCTGGTCAATGCAGCCCTAGGGTACACATCCGCGATGGCTGTCGACAACGGCTATCGTCGATTGGCTGCTGTCGTAGCTGATGTATCTAGCCCTGGGCTGCCATCGCTGCTCGCGATTTGGGTGGTTGCTGCGTTCTTATCCGTGCTGATTCATGAGCTTGGGCACTCGCTGGCGTTCCGCTACTTTGGGATAGAGTCGCACATAGTCCTTTACCACATGGGTGGGGTAGCTATTCCGACGGCCGGATTTATTTTTCGGCGGGGAGGGGCACGAAGGAGGCTTTCGCACGCCGACCAAATTTGCATTTCAGCGGCGGGGCCTCTGCTTCAGTTTCTTTCCGCGATTTTGGTGGGTGGGATTGCGATTTGCTGGGGTGTCAAAGTTCCGATGCTCACAACATTCATGGAGTTGGCGGGGGTCAAACCTGGCACTTTTGGTTGGCTGCCAGCTGGGGAGTTACCGAAAAGCGCGTGGGTCTATGCCATGGTCGAGTTCTATGTCTTGATCAGCGTATGGTGGCCGCTCTTCAATCTACTGCCAGTGATGCCGCTCGATGGAGGTCATATCGTGCAGAACCTGGTTGCGATCATCCGTCGTACCGACGGGGTTTACGAAGCGCATGCGATCGGCACTGCGACCGGATTCTTGGTCGCTTGGTGGTTCTTTCAGAACCGCTCTCCGATCAACGCGATGCTCTTCTTGTCGCTTGCGATGAGCAACTTGCAGTCGCTTCAAGGGCGAATGGGACCTCCAAATTGGTGATCCAACGAAAAAAAATCAAATTTTTTTTGACGCTTTTGAAGACCGTTTGAGACCTCGATCATGAGCTCTCAACAACACGCTTAGAGTGGCATGAAAAGGGGTGTTGCGATCGCTCGTGTCACGCAATGCGCATCGCTGAAATGGGTGTTGCGCGATGGTTGTTCCAAGCTGCCTGCGGTTCGATGTATGGACTGTGCATGCGATGCTCTTGCATGTCGATGTTGCTCGTCAACGATGCGTTTTTGTCAACGGAATTATTGGTGAAAAAGATTTTTCGTCAGCAATACATGCCATGGATTTCGGGTCTTGTTCGCGAGGATATCAAGGTCCCGAGTGTTCGCTGTTTACGATGATGTGAGTTCTTTTTTTGAAGTGTACTGGTGTCGCATCGAATCGCATTTCGAATCCGATGGCATCGCTATCCTCAACGAACAATCGAGACAACTGCGGCGATCAAAAAGTCTTCATCGATGTGGAAAAATGGTTTCATGTTTGTGGAAAAATTGTCGAAAAGATGTTGCATTAAGTTTCAGGTTTTATACAAATACTTGCAACTAAGGTAGTCCTTAGCACAGACGGTCGATCATGTCACGGAGTGACAGGTCAAGAAGCCAGATCGACTGTTTTGCTGCGACGGACTTTTTGTATCGGTTGTCGATACCAGATCACTAATCTGCTGCTTCGGATTGGAGACTCTGCGACAACTAAGGTTTGGATTTTTTTGGAGGATGTATCCGTGGCCAAGAAGAAAGCTGGAGCAACGAAGAAGAAGGTAGCTAAGAAGAAGGCTGCTAAGAAGGCAGCAGCACCAAAGAAGGCTGCTACCAAGAAGAAAGTAGCTAAGAAGAAGGCTGCTGCTAAGAAGACCACGACGAAGGCCCCTTCGTAGTCCGTTGCTCTTCTAACAAGACCATCTCATCTCTGAGACGGTTTTTCCAAAATCGTAAAACCGTCAAGTGGCTACTGCTTCTTGGCGGTTTTTTGTTTTACCTATCGGTTTCCATTATCTTTTCCTTGCCTGCGGATTCCATGCAGTCGATACATCGTGTCATGGCAGGGTCTAGGAATGTCGTATCTGCATTGATCCTGGGGCGATGTAGAACGCTAGCAAAGTTGATCGTGTTGGCTGCGAGCCTATTAGGGTGCTCGTTTGGGCCCAGGTCTCTTATGCAAACACGATTGCGATACAATGACGCTGTCAAGTCTACATCGGAGCAGCAATTCCTTCTTAATATTGTTAGGCTGCGATACACCGATACTCCTAGCAGTTTGTCGATATCAAGTATCGCGGATCAGCAAGAATTAGTAGCGGGTTTGCAAGCTGTCCCGTTCTTTACCTCTGCGGGAGCTGGAGATGTCGGAAGCTATCGCGGGTCGGTGTGGCCGCAAGCGGAAGTGTCGAGAACGTCTCGTCCGACGCTCAGTTATACTCCACTCGATGATGAAGCGTTTACGAGGCGACTCTTTACCCCTGTGTCGTTAGAGGGTGCAATCTATTTGTCGAAGACCACTTGGCCGATCTCCACTGTGTTTCGGCTCTATCTTGAAAACCTCAATTGGGTTTCCAATGCGGAGACTGCGAGCGGACCAACTCCTGCAGATCCACCTGTCTACGCGGATTTCCTAGATAGGGTCCTGGCGTTGCAGCAGTTGCAAGACAAGCAGCTGATAACCTTGTTCAATGAAGACCGTGAAGTCGTTGTCGCGGGTCCGTTTATTTCGGAAAAAGACGTCGTCACGGATGCCATCGGTGCGGCGCGAAATGATCTGGAACTAAAGAGGTCAGATGAAGGGTATTTGTTGGTGCGCCATGAAGTGCAGCCAGTGCTCAAGGCCTCTAAGGAAGCGTCGAGCGACCCTGCTTGGAGCGTTTTCTGCCAGGCGTTTCACTTGGATCCAACTTTAGATTCGTTCGATATAACTGCGGAGAAATTAGCTCCGTACACTCGTTTGGAGTCCGGCGATGGAATGAGTGCGTTGGATCTTGAGACGCGATCACTGCTTCAAGTCCTATTCTTTGTTTCCCACGGTGTTGACGTGCCCGAGGTGCACCGTCGCAAGCGACTCGCACCACAAACGTGTGGCTATGATGGGAAGGAATTTGACTGGCAGGAAGTACTCGGCGGGCTTTTTCGAGTCTATTCATGCGCGACTAAGAAACCACCTGAATGCGCTTATGTGGCGGTGAAGTATCGCGATCACTGGTATTACATCGATCAACGCGATCGAGAATCGAAAGCGACATTTGCGCTGTTGCTCGAGGTTTCGAGGTTGGAGTTGCAGTCGACCGAGGCGAAGTCTCCACTGCTGACATTGCCACTCGGAAGGTAGCAAACGGTGTTTGGGTAGACGTAAGAAGGCAGCCTGCGGCCGTTTGATTGCAAGGGGCTCACAGACGGTGCTTCTCAGCTCAAGTTGTTCAGGTCTGAAGTGAGAATGCTTCGTGCGAGTGTCGACAATTGGTGCATGCTATCGCAATGCGCCGCAAACTTCATCTTGGGACGGACTTGATCACTAAGAGCTCGGCCCCCAACAACCAACATCGTTCCCTGCGGTAGTTGATGAGAGAATGATTGGAAGCGGCTTAGGAAGTCGTGCTCGTTATCTAAGAATGAAGCGCTCAGCCAAAAGACTTTAGGGATGTACTTCTGAGCCGCAGCCAGCATGCTGCTGAAAGGTACGCCTGAACCCAGGCTGATGGTTCGCCAGCCTGCTTCGCGGAATATTATTTCGATCAATTGATTAGCGACCTGATAGTGATCCCCTTCCGAGGTTCCTCCCATCGCTAAAGGGGCTGTTGAGTTCGGCTCTGGCACCAGGCGACGAAGCTCATGGATCAGGCGAATACAAATTTCGCATCCTCGTCTTTCCTGGTAAACCTCCGCGCGACCGCATTCCCACAATTCGCCTACGGAATGGAGTGTCGGAGCGAGAAGATCGTCGGCAACGGATGCCATTCCACCGTGGATCGTGTACCAGGAGCTGATCGCTTTGCGACACTGCGATTCGTCTCCTGCCAAAAGTGCCCTCTGGAATTGCTCTCTCAAAGCTGTGTCGCTGTCAGGATCGGATCCTAGCCCCGCATCCCGATTTTCGGTTAGTCGTGCGAGTTCATCGCGAGCGAGTTGCCGAGTCGCATTGAGGCCGATCGCGGTGGGGTCGATGATCCGTCGGTTGGTTGACTCAAGAAACTCAAGAAGGTGTTCTAGCGGTATGCGGCGATGTCCACCGAGCGTTTTGTCCGTGCGGATAACGCCGCGGTCGCACCATCGCTTCACCGAGGATTCACTCACCTGGAGTGCCTGCGCAACCTGTTTTGGACTGAAGGTGTTTTCCAACCTGGTGGACCCCTGCAAGCTACCTAAAATTCGACCGTAATCTGGATGCTTGACCGATTTTAAACGCTTGAACGTTTTCTCATTTCTCTGCGTGAGAGAAACGTTCACCCTAATTGTAGACCGCAGTTTCGATTTTCTTCAAGGCGTGTTCTCGGAAAAACCCTTTTATTCCCAGGTTTTTGGCCGCTTTGGAGATTTCGGGAAAATTATCTTCCTCAGCTTGATCATTCCCTGCACGAACGATATAACGGTCATGCGTGAACGAATTGAACGATTTGGCGGTTTTAAAAACGTTCGCGTGTGGCGTGACCTCGGGTCTCGTCGACAACAGAAATCTAAAGCTTTCAGATGTGGGAATTGTGAAATGGTGCAGTTGATCGAGAAATCGAAACGGACCGCGAAGTCGATTGGAACGGCAAAAGGGGTACGCATTGCCAAGGCCAAGGTAGAGCCGACGTGTTCGGATGCACACGGCGAGAGCAAGGTAGCTCGGGCTCGGGCATCGAAGTTGCCAGGAACGTTCTCGTCCAAGCCCTTGGAGGGTTCCTTTGTTCACTACTGCCAGCTTGTGGTTCCGGAGATCAAATCTCCTGAGGTTTTGTCCAGGTCGGTTCGGCGACTGTTATCGGAAGAGATTGAGTTCATGGGGCGTGGTGATTTCTTTGCCCCTGATGCATCGTCAAGTATTTTCGAAGACGGCATGTTGCTTCCGGATTTAGGGGACACCATGAACCGGACGAAGACGCCAGATCTCCCACCGCACTTGGCCCGATTGTGCGAAGCAAAGCTTTTAACCGCAGAAGAAGAGCACGTCGTTTTCAGTCGAATGAACTATTTGAAGTTCCGTGCGAACCAACTTCGCCAAGAACTCTCCTTGGATTCTCCCGATTGCTGGACGGTGCGGAGGATCGAGGCACTTCTGAAGGCGGCGGACTGGTATCGGGATCGCATGGTGAAGTCGAACATGCGACTCGTAATTTCGATTGTGAAGAAGTTTGTGAACGTTCAGAACTCGTTTGATGATCTTTTGAGCGATGGTATCGTCGCTTTACTCCGCGCTGTCGACAAATTCGATGTGGGGCTCGGGTTTCGATTCAGTACGTATGCGACTCAAGTCGTGCGAAGAAATTCATACCGCCGGGTAATGGACAAACAAAAGGAACGTCAGCGAGTGACGCTGAGTGTCCACGAACCAGGTATCGACATCAGCGACGAGCATCGGTCTCCTTCGATGAGCGAGGAACGCTGGCAGGAGCTTCGCGGTAGATTGTCAACCATGCTCGATCGACTCGATCGACGCGAAAAGCTGATTATCCGCGCCCGATTTTCCTTGGGTGGGCACCGCCGCATCCAAACCCTCCAGCGGCTTGCTGATAAACTAGGGGTGTCCAAGGAGCGAGTTAGGCAGCTCGAAAAGAGGGCGCTCGACAAACTTCGAGATATGGCAGAACTCTCCTCGCTCCCCGAGTCAGACGTATAACCGACGGTATGTCATCCTTCAGCGCTTCGCACCAATTCTCATGTTCGCGTTCGGCGCTGTTTCATTATCACGAGGCCCCAGGGGCTATCGATCGCTTGATTCCACCGTGGGAATCGGTAAGCGTGGTTGAGAGCGCTGATTCTCTAGCCCCGGGCTCGGTGGTGCGGATTTCTAATCGACAATTCGGAATCCATCAAACCTGGAAAGCTGAGCATGTTGAGTTCGTTAAAGACGTTCTCTTCGTCGACCAGCTCAGGGATGGCCCGTTTCGCCAATGGGTCCATCGGCATGAGTTTTCGGATGTTGGGGCTGATTGCAGTCAGCTCACAGATCGGATCGACTTTGAATTGCCGCTTGCTCCGGTAAGCAATCTCGCGTTGCTCTGGGTACGCGCGAAACTTCAATCGATGTTTCGTTTTCGGCATCGTATCACCTCCGACGATATCGCGTTTGGCGAATCGATTGCGGCAAGCAGGGATGGATCGGTAGCTCCATTTAGAATTGCCGTGACAGGCTCAACCGGCCTGATCGGTCGGAGGGTTTGCGAGTTGGCGTCGGTACTTGGCTTTGAGGTTATTCGGATCGTAAGGCCTGAGAGTTTGAATGTCGGGGTTCGGTTTCCGACCGGGGTTATCACGGCGCAGTTGCAAGAAGGCACGCGTGAGGATCAGCATCGATTGGAAGGGCTAGATGCCGTGATTCATTTGGGAGGGTATGGAATTGCAGATAGGCGGTGGTCCTCTTCGGTCAAGCAACGAATTCGGGATAGCCGTGTTGCAGGAACCATGCAATTGATCGAGGGGCTCGGTCGACTTGATGCCCCGCCAAAAGCAATGGTTTCGGCATCTGGAATAGGGATATTTGGGGATCGAGGGGAGGAAATTTGTGGCGAGACAACGCCTGCTGGTACAGGTTACCTATCGGATGTCGCAAGAGAGTGGGAGTCAGCTGCCATGGCTTATGGGAACAGAACGGCTGGCAAATCATCTCGACGTGTTGCCATTGCTCGGATGGGAGTAGTGTTGCATCCTAAGTTTGGGGCGCTCTCGAAGTTGCTACCGCCATTTCGGTTGGGGGTAGGAGGTCGAATCGGAAGCGGAAAACAGTACTGGCCTTGGGTACATATCGACGACGCAGCAAGCATCCTTATTCATTTGGCGGTGCAATCGGCGTGCGAAGGGCCTTTCCATGTGGCTTCGCCGGAGGTGCCTACCAACAGCGATTTTGCGAAGACGCTCGCGAAAGTCTTGTCTAGACCCGCATGCATGCCAGCACCCGCCTTTGCAATGAATATGTTGCTAGGCGAAATGGCGGGGCCCCTCTTACTGGCCAGCACTCGAGTGATAACGCCGAGGTTATTGTCATCTGGATATCGTTTCCGATTTTCCTCGCTCGATGAGTCGCTCCGTAATCTTCTCGGTCTATAACGGGTCCGTTTGAGGGATCGTGTTCACGCTGCGATCCTTAGGTGGGGGAGCCGACTGCCTAGAGACTCTCCAATCGATCAATTGAATTTCGACTTTTCTCATGCCGTTGAACTCGTTGATTGTCGGTCGAAATGCCAAATCGAAGTTGCCTTGGTGGGAGTTGATTTGTTCAGCCCATTCTGGTTGGGAGAATACGACAGCACGCAGGATGGTTCCATGCTGCCGAAACCGAATCCCAACATGCCGTTCCCCTTGGCCGAAAAGTTTGGCAGGCTCATGCAGTTCAACGTCGCTAGCTACCAGGATTGGTCGTGGGTTTCCAGCGCCGAACGGTGCGAGGCTTTCAATCATCGAAACGGTGTGCAGATTCAGTTGTTGGAAGGACGACTCGGCATCGACGGTCAATGTTGATTGAGGATCGCGACCCTCGAGTTCTTTTCGGACATGGTCGCAGAACGCCTCTCGAAACTCTGGGATTTTTCGCTCGTCGATGCGCAGGCCTGCAGCGGCAGCATGGCCCCCACACCCGACCAGGTGATCTCGGCATGCTTCGAAGGCATCGTAGAGATTGACGAGTCCTGCAGATCGGCCGCTTCCCGTTGCATGTTTTTGTCCAGTGGGATCCACGGAAATGATCACAACCGGACGATTGAATTTATCCGCCATGCGACTCGCAACGATGCCGATCACCCCCAAATGCCAACCGGGTGAATGGAGTACCAAAGCGGGTTCTATATTGAGATCGTATTGTTCCTTGGCTTGCTTGGTTGCGGCTAGCGAGATGCTTCGTTCCAGGGACTCGCGATCGCTATTGAGACGTTCTAAATACTGAGCGAGCGTTTGGGCTCGTTGGGGATCGCGAGTGGTCAATAATTCCACACCGAGTTGGGCTTGTCCGAGTCTACCTGCCGCGTTGAGTCGCGGTGCCAAGGTGAATGCGATGTCTTCTGCGGACAAGGACGATTTGGCCTGCAGTTTTGTTTGCATCAATAAGGCCGACAGGCCGATCGGGGAATGCTTTTGCATGAGTCCAAGAGCGGTGCGCACAAGGATTCTATTTTCGTCGAGAAGCGGCACAACATCGGCTACCGTACCGATTGCAGCCAAGGTCATTGCCGAAAAAAGATACTCTCGATGCCGATCGTTTACCTTTTTTGCTCCGGAGGTTAGTTGGCAGAGCCTCCATGCCAGTTTGAAAGCAACCCCTGCGCCGCATAAGCCGGCGAATGGATACTCGGACCCGGGTAGCTTTGGGTGAACGATTGCTACAGCGTCGGGTAGTTGCTCGCCGGATCGATGGTGATCGGTGATGATCAAATCCATGCCGAACTGGCGGCACGCATTCGCCTCGGCAATGGCACCTATCCCACAGTCGACGGTGATAATCAGTTTCCGCTTTAACTGTGCCAGGCGTGTTATCGCTTCATGGCTTAGTCCATAACTATCTTCGAGTCGATTAGGTACGAAGTAGTCCACATCGGCGCCGAGCATCTCGAGGCAGTTCAGCATGATCGCGGTGGCGGTCATGCCATCGGCATCGTAGTCGCCGTAGATGGTGATTGGCTCGTTTGCTTCGACTGCCTGTAGGATTCGTTTTGCAGCCGCATCAACCCCAGGGAGTAATCCTGGATCTCGAAGTTCAGAAAACTTGGATTCCAGAAAGTACTTGATAGCAACGGTATCCGTGAGTCCCCGAGCCCAGAGCAAATGAGACACCAAAGGGTCCAATCGAGCTTCCTCAGAGAGTTTTAGAATGTCCCCGGAATCATGACCTCGGAATATCCATCGCTTTGTCACGGCATCCCCCAACCATCCTGAAAATGCGAGTACCAAGAAAACCGATCCGTGTGGGTCGGCTCAAGATACCAAACGAAACCCTCAAGCCAACCAGCGATGGTTCCGAAAACATCTAGGTTGTTGGAAATAAAGCGAATCAGTCTGGGAATACGCAGTGGAGAGGAGGCAAGTCGCTTGCAACCTGTCCAACGAAGTGAAGGTGATCTCA
>Ga0194130_10006961_pt1 | contig 12785 bp, 10 predicted proteins | sample TA2KigsurfametaG_FD_160084 | JGI IMG/M metagenome (GOLD analysis project Ga0194130, IMG submission 160084) | Freshwater microbial communities from Lake Tanganyika, Tanzania - TA2015050 Kigoma 12 surface | ecosystem: Environmental > Aquatic > Freshwater > Lake | place: Tanzania: Lake Tanganyika... | reverse complement strand
CCTGTAGTTGGAGCGCCACGAGCACCGTTGGTGTTTGCGCTCGTCGCGCCGCATCCCCGTTGTGGGTGGCACCGCGGCCCGGTGTGGGCTCGGTTGCCGACGCCTCTAATGAGGCGTCTCTTGATGCAGTTGTCAGGTTAGGGGAGGGGTGTGCAGAGACTACGGGTTACCATGATCAACTTCGATCGTGAGACCTTGGTCGTGCAGCCTTAGATCGGCTCGGAGTTTCATGAGTTTTGTGGCATCAACTTGAGGAAGTGCATCTCGATATCGTGACGGCTGCAGAGATAGAGGTGCGTTCTGACCGTTCGAGATTCGATCGAGGGCCGAGATCACTGTTGCCAGCTTTGACTTGCGAGTTTTCATAAAGCGAGGAGTGGAAACGAACCAATTGATCTCAGAATCAATGAGTGTCCTAACCGTGCCGGGCGAGGGAAGTAGACCCCAGCTCTTCTCGGCGATTGACCTTGAGCGCGAACTCAAGGGGACTTCTCGATAGATGCTCCATGAAATCTCTTTCAGGGCATTCTGGAAAACACCGTCCTCCCGATCACTCAACTTTGCAACTTGTGATGGGAGCCAAACTAAATTCGGTACAAAAGTGTTCAATTCGGGTAGTCGAGAGGCAAGAACACCGGATTTGTTTTGTCGCCAAATGTGGGACGCCACAAACTCGCTACCAAGACTCTTGCCGTTTACGAAAGAATATGAGCTACTGGAGATTGAGAGACTTCTAGGAATTCCCTTCACAAGAGAATTGTCATCCCGCAAGAAGCCACTGGAATTTGGGGCTCCCCATTGGTCAGGTTCCACAACTCGACCCTTCGAGCGCTTACCTCTACAGGTGGGATCTCGGACGACCCAAGGTAGGAGGATCGGCATTTCCTGGTAGACGGATTTTGGAAACCACACACTCATCGACAAGATAAGAAGTCGAGGGATCCTTTCGAACAACTCGGGCTCCGATGGCAGCACGTGGTTGAAGAAACGATAAAGGAGGTCATCCCCGTGAATTTCTTTCCGGCCCATCGTTCTGATACAGGTGACTCTAGAAGGGCAAGAAACTCGAGTCGTCAGGGTCGTCTACTGCATTCAGGTACTGTCCACGAACATCGAGAATGCCCAGAGCCCTCCTCGCTTGCTCCACGCCCGTGTCTACTTCCTCGGGATCTAATCCATCAGAGACTGCCTCCAGGTAGAGCTCACACGCGTAGCAAAGTCCCTTATGCCCGAGACTGTCACGGAGGTTAACACCGCATCCTTGACACGTTAGATACGGTCTATTGAGTCGAGGCATAAGTGCCATGATAAGAGACCAAAGCGTTACTATCAACCGTCAATTCGTGGAGATGCGGTAGGCAATCTCGCTGCATAATCCGAATTCGAATTCTCATGGAGTCTCAACAGTCTCTTCTAATTCGGCGAGAACCACGCCAATTGGCTATTCGCCGGAGGTGCACTCGTAGCTGAACCTCCAGCCATCCTTGGCAACGTCGACGGTGGAAGGCTCAATTCCCTCACCCTCAAATTCATCCCAAAAATGTTGTGCAAGTTCCTGACCAAACTCCGTTGGTCCAATCTGTACCTTGAATACGTAGTCGTCCCGACAGTCAACTGTCGCGACCAGCAAATTACCTTGCTTCATCCAGAAGCTGTTAAGCGAGAACTGGTAAAAACCGACTACTGCTTGCTCAACTACGTCGTTCGTATTGATGACTTGGTAGTTCTGGTGCAACAACTCAAGGTCTTCGGTGCCATCATCGTCTGAACTAACATCGACGTGAACTCCACATGTCCAGCCGTCGCGACATACCGAGTTACTTGGCGCACTGGAATCTTCTGTCGGGGTCTCCCAGAGTGTCGCCCAAATCTCATCTGCGACCATCTGGGACCATTGGTGCGGTTTCACGAATATGTACCATCTGGTTTTTCCCGACGGCGCATCGACTGGCGCTGTCGTGTCAACTTCGGCAACTGGATCACTTTCAAAGGTCGATGCATAGAGCAAGTAACGCTTACCTGCGACCATGCCGACTCCGTCGACGAATCCTCGAGCCAGCGCCTTTGGCGATCTGTACTTCTTTTTAGTAGATGACACTTGCATCGATGAGGACAAAGATCCAGCCCCAGCTTCTGCCTTATTCATTCGATACGGAGCTTGCAACGTCCACTGCCTCCTCAGCATCAGCAGGGCGGTGTCTTTCGCCTCGGACCAGGTCAACCGAAGTTGAAGCCTGATGGTTCCAGAGCTCGGTCGTGCTTCGTCCTCGCGGCTCCAAGAATCAAAAGTATCGATCGCAGAAGAATTGGATACAAGAAGGAACGTCGCCACGAAGCCGACGAGTTCTTCATCCGTCCAGCGACGGGTGTACTCGGCTCGAGCGGCTGGTGGCGATGGCACCCCCGCTAGTTTGCATGCCGCGGTCCACGAACCGAAGACCTGAATTATGCGTACGTCCGAAGGGCCATCTACCTGGCCGGATCGGCGAAGCTTTTCGTAATACGGACCGCTCACTGGGAGTCGTGGCTCCTCGCTGTACATGGAACTGAGAGGATTTCTTATCTCGAATGCTTGGCGGATAGCGGTGAGTATGGTTTCCTTGGAGTATTGGGCAGTCGTCCATTGCTTTGCAGACCGTGCACCGAGCACCAGATGTGCAACATTCTTCGGGATGTCTCTCGTCTGAAGACCATCTAGGCCCGTAGCAGCAGCTATCTCGTCGATCGTGACTCCCGGATGTGATTTGACCCAGTCGGCAATCAGATCCTCACGTTGCGCGAGGCTCCGTTTTGTTGCGTCACGACGAGTCCCTTTTAACTTTCGAACGTCGACCCCGCTCTCGCGAGCGAGTTGCCGCACCCTCTCGCGACTTAGCCCCACGTACGACCCTGTCGCCTCGAGTGTCCAACCCGACTCCACGAGGGCTACTGCAAGCAGAGCCCGCGATTCCCTCTTGCCAAATGCCAGCTGAGTCTGAATCTCTTGCATTGAGTGTCCGTCGGTATGCAGCCGCAGAGCGCGACGACGAAATCTCGCTGCTTCCTGTGAGTTGAGGGGGGTGGGAGGCGAGGACGAGCGGCGAATGCGCTGTTCTTGATTCGCCTTTGCCTTCTGGTGAGTCTCGTTACCGCTACCAATCTCCCTTCTGTAGCTCTTTGATCTTGTCTTTGGAGACTCCATTGTTCGCTGCAGTTTGTGTACCGCTGATTCGTCGAGTACCCCCAGAATGAGGAGTCTCCGAACGGTGGAACTGTTAAGTCGAAGACGCCGAGAGATCCCGTCCTGTGATACCCCACTTCTATGCAGTTCAAGCGCTTGAGCGCGGAGCGCCGCCGCTTCCTTACCTGCGTGATAGATACGACCAGAACCCGGCTCGAGCGACAACAAGATCGACCAAACTTCGACTTGGAAATCACCGATCACTTTATTGACGACGTGGTAGCTGGTACCCGCGAGAAGGCGATGCTCGGCAGCGTCGGCAATCAGTCGGTCCACATACCGGAGCGAGTATCCGAAGTGGAGGCTCAGATCTTCGCGCGACATACCTGAGTTGAGCCCCGCCCAAACTTGCTCGGATGGTTCGCATTCGGTTTCGAGAATGGCGTCTACTCGAGCTTGAAAGTCCGAATCTGTCACGGGCGAGCAGTTTAGAGAGTGGCCGATACGCCTTTCGGCTAGAGGCCTAGTTGAGCTTTCTGAGGTGCTCTACGGGATCGAGCCAGACTGGGCCTTTTGACTCATTCGCAGTACGACGAGGTCGTACAGTTCCGCTTGCTTCGACCTTGTCACCCTTCCCAAGGTTCTCCGCGATTGTGCGTAGCGTGTCGCTGCGGACATATACACAAACGAATCCGCCGTCAACTTCAATGAGCAGTTGCCAGTAAGGCTTCTCTCGCTTGCCGATGGCAAACTGGGTCTCTGCAACTGTGCCGATGACGCGCCAAACGAGTTCACGCTTATCAGACACCGTGACGAGCGTACCGAGTTCTACCTAAGGGGTAAAGTCTTGTGGGAAAGCTGTAGGAGGCACTCGTGACACCAAAGCAGGCAGGCGACAGCTACAACGCAGGTGGTCGAGATGGTTCTGCCATTGACGTTACACCGGATGCCCGAATTCTCAAGGTACTTGCGAGCACCCCGCTGACTCCTGTCAATGCGCTCTGCGAGCTGATTGATAACGCCCTCGACTCATTCGCCGCTGCGAGATTCAGTGGAGTAGTGATTCCGGTTCGCCACGTGCGAATTCAGATCCCGAAACCGTCCGATGTAGAGAAGGGGCAGGGAGTCATTCGAGTGATTGACAATGGCGTGGGGCTGGAAATAGCACAGCTCGAGAGTGCGCTCACAGCTGGATATTCCGACAAGAACAAGTTCGACTCGCTTGGCCTATTCGGTGTTGGATTCAATATCGCGACATCGAAGCTAGGAATGCGAACCTCCGTAACCACGGCACGTCAAGATTCGGCTGGGAATCTGAGTGAGTTCGCACTTCGTGCGGTCATCGATATCCCCGAGTTGACGAAAAGCAATTCCTTTAAAGTTCCAGTCGAACGATTGCCCAATCCGCAACGCGGAACGGTGGTGGAAGTATCCGGATGGTGGCCGAGAGGCGATGCAAATGAGAAGTTTGCGTTGGAGCTCGCTCGAATGTCGAAACCAAAGCTTCTCGAGCAGCTAGGTCGTCGTTACACCACAATTCTCAGAGATAGTGAGAACCGCGTGAACCTTACCGTCAATGACGAGTCAGTCGTGCCATTCGAACACTGTGTCTGGTCCGAAACTCGCTCCAAGAAGCACAAGAACCATGGGGCTGTTCCAGCCAGGATTTATTTCGACGAACTCATGCGTGCAAGACGTCGATGCGAGGTGGATGGCTACCTCCTCGACGAGGGTGAGAAGTCGTGCGGTCAGTGTGGCGGCAAGAAGGTGAAGCAGGTCGAGGAGCGAGTGAAGGGCTGGATTGGAGTCCAGCGATACGACGATAAAAGTGATTTTGGAATTGACTTGATTCGAAATGGAAGGGCCATCAGGGTCGCGGAGAAAGAGGCCTTCTTTACGTACGCGAACGAACTCGGCCAGAGCGAACTTGAGTATCCGATCGACTCGCACGGGTATGGTCGAATCGTTGGCGAGGTCCACCTCGACCATGTCCCTGTCGTCTACAACAAAGCCGACTTCGAGCGCGCGACTCAAGAGTGGCAGGACGCAATGATTTTCTTGCGGGGCGGTGGCCTACAGCAAAAAAACCGTCCGGACGGTGTGGTGAACAACAGTCCCGTCGGTCGAATCTTCGACGCGTACCGCAGCACGAAGCGGTTCGGCGTGGAAGATATGTACATGGGCACCTACGCCGAACCGAGTCCTAAGCGAATCTCCCGCGAAGTCGAAGAAGAGTTCCGAAAGAAGTTTAAAGAAGGAGTCCCTGGCTACATCGACGACACCGAGTGGTGGAAACTTGTCGAAGCGGCGTCGATTCCGCCCGTGACACCGCTTCGCCGTCACTCGTGTGGTGCGGAGAATCCTGAAGGTGCAGTGATATGCGAAGGTTGTCTCGAGGTCCTGATCGGAAAGAAGTGCGTTGACTGCGGTGAGACTCTCGTGATCTCAGCCGAGAGCTGTCCATCTTGTGGGGCAGACCAAAGAATCATTGAGGTCGGGCCATGGACGTGCGAGGCGTGCGAATATTTAAACGGCAAGGACGATAACGAGTGCGCCCAGTGCGGCCTTGCACGGGGACTTCCGAACCCAATGTCGGAAGAAGCTCTTCGCGGAACCGCGATTCGCTCGGATGAATTGTCATTTGACGCGATGACATTTAAGTACATCGACGGCGCCGTATCTGAACCCGTTTCTGTGGCTACTTACCTAGTTTCTAAGGACAAGCTACGCCCATTCTTCAATCAGCCATCAATTCCAACGTACGTACCGGTTGGAACCACGCCGGGAAAACTCACAATCTTCGTCGACGTGAGCCACCCATTCTTCTCGGAGCTTGGCTTTACACCTGAGTTCGCGGTCGCGGCGCAAGTCGCCGCATTCTTGCAGATGCTGGTCAACAGCCCGAAGCACGGCAAGTCTGCGCTGAACATGACGGGGAGAGTACTCGAGTCTGCTTTCGGCGAGCGCGTCAGCATGAACAAGGAAGCCGTCCGTCGCGACGTCGAAGAACTGCTACACGAAATCGTCCGAAATATCAGCGAATCTTCTTGGTCGTCCGATCTCAGCTCGGAGATGACGGCCGAGGAGCGAGAGCAGCTCGGGGAAAAGTTGCACACGACCGGTCAGCTTCAACGAATGGAGGAATATAAGAAGTCAGGAGAATTCCTTCGGTATGTACCTCGTGCGATGTGCCGAAGCTACCGTGAAGAGCCGCAGCGTTGGGACGGCATTGTCTTTCTCGACGAGACTGACATCCTCGATGACGCGCCTTCGTACAAAAAGAAGGCACTCGAACACAAACGTCGCCAGATACTGCGCGCACTTGAGGAGTGCGCAGACTTCCTCGATTCCCCACTCCATGATGAGACCGTTCTTCGACGTGTGAAATCCTCCGTTCACTACCTGAGCTCGCGACTCGCGTGACGGCAACTCAACCTTTCTATAAGAGCTCGATGGTTGTGTCGTCGACCTGGCAAGGGCTTGAACGTCTCGTCGTTCGCCTCCTGACACTCAAGAATTTCGAGCACGTCTGGCTGGTAGGAGGTTCCGGCGATGGGGGTGCCGATGTCATCGCGACGCTCCCTGGTCGCGTAGGTCTTGGAGAGAGACGCTGGCTCATCCAGGTCAAGCGCTACAAAAGCCCGGTTGGTGAAGAAGTCGCGAAGGAGACGCTCAAGGCACTAGTTCGGTACCAAGCGCACGTCCCGGTAATCGTCAGCTCAAGCGGATTCACCGCGTCAGTTCACAAATGGAAGGACGAACTGCGACGACAGCAAGGAATTTCACTCCAGCTTTGGGATGCAGCGGCAATTGAGAGCCTCGGCCGAGAACTTCCTGGCGAACCGCTTGTTCTGCGACCGAGCAGCACCCTGAGACTTCGCGACTATCAGGAAGAAGGTATCACCAGAATTCTTGAGAGATACTTCGACAAAGTCAGTCGAAGCGCCCTGGTTGTTCTTGCAACGGGGCTCGGAAAGACTGTTACGGCAGCGGAGGCTGTTCGTCGGATTCGTGTCCAATCCCAACGCTCGCTTCGGGTTCTCGTTATCGCCCACACCATCGACCTAGTTCACCAGCTCGAGCGGAGCTTCTGGCCGTTCATGTCGTCGGAAGATGCGAGCTGCATTTTGGGGGGCGGACAGCGTCCGTCATCATTTGACGAGCTCTCCCATTTCTCATTCGTTTTCGCAGTCCGCGACTCCGTCTGGGAAGCTCAAGAGCGAGAAGTGTTCCCAAACGACATCTTTGACATCGTCATTGTCGATGAATGCCACCACCTCGGTGCACGAACCTACGAGGAAGTCCTCGACCGCCTTGAAGCCGGAACGAATGCAGGGCCCTTTCTGATGGGCCTCACGGCGACACCGTGGCGTCCCGGTGGAGAGAGCCTTGGCCCCAGATTCGATGACCCAGTGGTCGAAGTTGACTTACCGCGCGGACTGCGCGACGGCTACCTTGCGAACGTTGACTATCGCATCTTCACTGACAATGTCGACTGGCAACGGCTTCGCACCGAGAAGGGCGACAGGTACACGCCAGAGAAAATCAACAGGACTCTGTTCATATCGGAATGGGATGACGGTGTCATCGAGCGGACTAGAGAGGCCTGGTCCGAGCTCAAAGGAGTGCGCCGAGGGATCGTATTCTGCGGGACCATCACCCATGCAAACACCGTCGCACAGAAGATTAACCAGCTCGGATTCGCGACTGCGTCGGTCCTCTCGAGCAAGGGCGCCGATGGAAGAGCCTTAACCACAGTCGAACGCTCGCGGATTCTCTGGGACTTCGCATCTGGAAAGATCGAGATTCTCTGCGCAGTCGACGTCCTCAATGAGGGAATCGACGTTCCCGACGTCAACTTGGTTGTGTTTCAGCGAGTAACGCATAGCAGACGAATATTCATCCAGCAGCTAGGTCGAGGCCTACGCCTACGGCCCGAAAAGGAGAAGGTGGTAGTCCTCGATTTTGTGACCGACATTCGAAGATTCGCGGAAGGGCTCATGCTTGACCGAGCCCTTGACGAGGATGGTCCTCGTCCTGGAGACGCAAAGCACATCTCTCAGAGGAGCAAGGTCACATTCATGCGCCGAACAGAAGAAGATTTTGACTCGAAGGCCTTTCTAACACAGTGGCTCAAGGACATGGAGAACGTCGCTTCGGCGGGAGAAGATGCGAGCGTTCTGGCCTTCCCAGACCTCGCGAGACTCCCCGACGGTCATAAGGGAACAACCGCCTAATGTTGGCACGTGCTTCGGAGACTTCTTTGGTGAACAAAAGAAACACATCTTCGCAAGAGAGGTTGTTCGACGTCGACTTGGCACCGAGTCGACGTCGAAGCCCGAAGCCCCACTTCCGATTTATTGACTTGTTCGCCGGTGTCGGCGGATTTCGCCTCGCAATGGAGGCGAATGGCGGCGAGTGTGTGTTCTCCAGCGAGTGGGACCCATTCGCACAGAAGACTTACCAAGCGAACTTCGGCGACGTGCCCCACGGAGACATTACGAAAGTGGAACTTTCGCAGATTCCACGATTCGACGTTCTCACGGCAGGGTTTCCTTGCCAACCCTTCAGCATGATTGGGAAACGCGAAGGGTTCGCCCACAAAACTCAGGGCACCCTCTTCTGGGATGTCCTGCGTATCGTCAGAGCCCGCAGGCCAGCTGCGGTATTTCTCGAGAACGTAAAGGGACTTGTCTCGCACAACGGCGGTGACACGATGGACACAATCATCGGTGCGCTCCAGGAGGCGGACTACTGGACGTTCTGGCGAGTCCTCGATGCCGCCGAATTCGGAGTCCCCCAGCACCGAGAGCGTGTCTACATTGTTGCGTTCGACAAGCGCCGCATCAGACGCCCGAAGTTCGGCTGGCCGCAACCCAGTCGGAAACAGCGGGCCATCGGACGGTACATTGAGAAAGACGTCGACGGTTACAGCATCTCCAAGCACCTCCAAAGGGTCTATATCTATAAAGCAGATGACGGGCATCCAGAAATCATCGATCGTAAGTCCAACTTCGCAGTTAAGACCCTTGTCGCTTCGTATCACAAAATTCAGAGAATCACAGGAACGTTCGTTAAGGACGGACCCACCGGACTTCGGCTGCTCACCGAGAAGGAGTGCAAAGCAATTATGGGATTCCCGAGCAACTTCAAAATTCCCGTGTCACGGACACAGATGTACCGACAGATGGGTAACTCCGTCGCCGTACCAGTCGTAAAGAAAGTCTCACGCGAAATCGCTATGACGCTGTTGGACGCAGGCATCATCAGAGCGCCGCGAACCAGGCGGCGAGGGAAGACCGACTGACACTATGGGCCAACTGGACTTTCTGCTCGAGTTCTTGAGGAAGCACCCAGGACGAAAATTTACACCGGAGCAACTCAGACACAAGATGGAGGAAGCTCACCTTCGTAAATTCGGCGAGCCCTTCAATGACGTGAATAAGGCAGCACGAACCCTGGCGCGAAGAGGTCAGATTCAACGCGAGCCTGCGAACAAGGCAAAGTTCTATTGGTACGATCCGAATCTCGAATCGACAGTCGAAGAATTCGACGAAGACGAGAAGCGGGAGATATTGGAGCGAGACGGTTTCGCATGCGCGGTTTGTAAACTTGGGCCAGCCGATGGAGTTCAAGTGTCCGTCGGATACGCCTTATCAACTCGACGCGGTGGAAAGCTCGACGTAAACAACGGCAGGACCCTCTGCGCAATGCATCGCTGGACACTCGAGACCGCACAAGAGTCTGACGAAGCACAACGCAACTGGCGAAAACTTCGCAAGAAGCTCCCAGTGATCGGATCACCTCAGTCTCAGAGCTTCTGGAACGAATTCGTTCAACTCTTGAAGAAATACGGAATCGATCCAGCCGAATAGTCAACGCCGATTGAGTTTGGTGAGCAGACGACGCTGAATCACAGTTTCGTCACAGTGCTGTCGAAATGGGCAAGCCTCGAATAGTTACCCCAGCCTCGGAAAAAGTCCGAAGCACAAGGTACTTCTGACAACAACGGGATGTAAACGCTCAGTGTCACCTGGTCGGATTCGCGAGGTTCCGAAATCTCTTTCGAGGCAGAGGCTCGGGAGTCCCTACTTGTGAACTAGTCGAGCCTGAGAACTCGGAGGGGTAATCACCGTCAATCGATGTTGTGCTCGACTGATCGCTATGTATAAATCGACTGGGCTCAACTCTCCAGATGGGTCTACAAGAATGACATGACTCGATTCCAGCCCTTTGGATCGGCGCAGGGTTTCGCAAGGAATCTGTGTTGCGGAGCGAGCGTCGTAGTCGCCAACGGTGAACCCCCCAATTCGCAGCCCACGTATCGCATCACGATTGAGGGTAGATCCAGTGATGATCAAAGTTGACAACCCCACGTTGGGGGACAGCGCACTGGTCAGAACGGACTCCACGATCTCTTGTACCGTCTTCATTGGATTTGGATTGATAAACGTGATCGGCTCGCCCTCCGCACACGCGTTACTCGGCTGAGCGCCACCTAGTGCTTGTAAACACTTTGCAATTGTCCGCGAATTCCGACAATTCCGACGAAGCTCTGCAAGCGTCCATGTGTCAAAGTTGCTCCAAGTCAAGCCCCGTCTATATACGTCTTGTTTAGGGTCGCCCACGCAGAGCAGTTTCCCTCCCGGCTTTAGGAGTCGTTCAAGTATTGATAGCCATAAGTCGCTTAGGTCCTGCAACTCATCGACGACTATTCGGTCCCAAGCTGCGTGACTTGGAGTCAGATTCTTGCTGACATGATCGGGAAGAAGACGATTCCAGTAACCGTCCTGCTCGTGAGGTGCGCTAGGAGGATTCAGTGAATTCGAGATATCCAACTCTTGGAAGTATCGAAGAATTGGCTTGACTGTTATTCGACGGTTGTCGCCGAGAGACTCTTCTATCTGTCTTGAGAGTGGTTCGTTGTAGCAGGTAAACAGCACGCTCTCGCGAGCCTTGGCTCCCTGTCTGGCCCACATCTGAGCCAGGCGAGTCTTGCCTGTACCGGCAGCGCCGCGAACGAGAACGCGTCGATTGAGATCAAGCGATGCGAGTCCACGCACCTGCTCAGTGCTCGCCACATTTATGCGTTCGAGCTGTCGAACGCTTCGAGAATCGGGGTCGAAGCCGAATTTTAGATCCGGTAGAAGTAGCCTTGTGACTGCAGAAACACCGTCAATTCCAAGTTTCGTCGGGTTCTGGTCTGATGAGACGGCTCGAAGCACCCATGATTCGAGGTTCTCAAGATCTGGCTTGAGTAGAAGTTGTTCAATCGGAAGATCGGCAATCGGTGAGTTGCTGGCCAGTTCGCAATCCACCAGGGCTACAGCCCATCCAACCCTTATTGATTCAAGAGGCTTCTCGGTCTCGCGTAGGAAACGTCGAAGAGCATATGCCGAATCACGGCTTTGTTTCGGAGGCGAAAGTTTCAGCTGGTGCCACTCTTGAGTGCCTCGGTTCAATTGCCACCATTCGCCGTTGCGAACCTCTACTGGTCCACCCTTCACTTCAATACACAGAGTTCCATAGTCAGGATGGCAGATGAGAATGTCGATCTCCTTCGGTGCCTTGTAGGACTCTGCAATCCAGACGTTGGGGATGATTAACCACTCATCAGACATTGAGTCCTCGAGCAGTTCCGTTAGCTCTGCCTCGGAAGGATGCAAAGTACGAAGAACATCTCGAGTCGGCAGAATTTGGCCCATAAGTGATGTCGCCTTCTGAGACGATATCTCTTCTCGGAAGCCCTGGGGCGGGTCGTCTGTAGTACCACCGCTGGTAGCTCTACAAGGTTGCGGAGAAGCGGTTCGGGATGGTTTGTGACCCAATACTCTAAGGAATGAACATGAGGTCCCGTGGAAGGACTGGCGTACTTGGGAATCTTTCTAATTGCGGTTTGGCTTTATGCAAAAGGGGGCGAGACTCCGAAGAGCAGTTCGTACGGTACAAGATCGTTCGGTAATTCGAATGAGTTGCGGGGCGACTCAGGTACGAGCGGCGTGAAGTCCATTGAGTCGGGGTATCAGCCAACTGACAAATGCACTTGTGGTGGTTCTTGGGTGAAGCGCAGAAACTCTGAGACTGGTGGACGTTTCTTCGCCTGTTCTCGGTATCCGCGATGTTCGAAAACTCGGGACGAGGTGCTCAGAGAGCGTCTTGGAAGCGCATACTCTTTCTACTATTGCGCGAGAGGGCACGAGAAAGCTCACTTTGGGGTGGTTCACGATTCCCGTTCGGGCCGAGAGGTGTGTAGACGCTGCATTGCGAAAGGATATGTGAAGGACCCTCGATTCTGACAGGAGTCAATCGGCCTGACTCTGCGAAGCTCCTTGATTCAACAGCTAAGTACGCCGAGTTCGTGACATACAAGACTGTTGAAAACATTAAACCGGAACGCGGAGAAGGTAAGGCTGCAGCGGAAGGTTGGCGGCGTGCTGCGTCCGACTACCGCCCAGAACGTCGGCTGGTTCGTCGCTCCGGCTTATTCTCTAGATACAGAATGACTGCGCATCGTTCGTTGATGCCCTTAGATATGTAGAAGTGCCTTGGGGGTCGTATCGCGCGAATGAATGCCACTTCTGGCGCGAACCTTGCGATTACTTTCAGTCGACCCTTAATCATCGAT
>Ga0194130_10006959_pt1 | contig 12789 bp, 16 predicted proteins | sample TA2KigsurfametaG_FD_160084 | JGI IMG/M metagenome (GOLD analysis project Ga0194130, IMG submission 160084) | Freshwater microbial communities from Lake Tanganyika, Tanzania - TA2015050 Kigoma 12 surface | ecosystem: Environmental > Aquatic > Freshwater > Lake | place: Tanzania: Lake Tanganyika... | reverse complement strand
CCCGCAAAGCTACGCGCGCATAGAGATTTCTAGACTTTTACAAAAACTGGTTGGTCTGGTGAATCTTCTTAAGGTTTTAGGCCACTATTTCGGCTGAATTCTTGCTTTCACGAAGGCAAGTGAGTAGTTTGTCGTTAGAAAGTATGCGTTCTCCGTCGACGCCGAGGTTTTTGAGGATCTTCTCTTCGTTTTCTTTAAGAATTTTAATGTTGTCAAAGGTGTCCTTAGTGTTTTCGTTGAAGCTCTGCTCGAGGTCAGGGCGTTCATTGGCAACTACTATTGAGAGTATGTTCTAAGTAAGGGCTTCTACGCTCACGAAGAAGTTGATGGTCTAGATGTGATTCGTAATGTTGGCGTCAAGGTTTGGTTAAGCGGTGTTCGTAGCGAGCAGCAAGTTGAAGTTAGGGTCATACTTAATTTTTCTTCGACAGAAGTTTATCATCTTAGTGTTTCCAAACTTTGAAATTTCTTTTTTTACGAGACTTTCAAGCTCTACGCTCCAGTGGTTGCTCATGTTTTCAACTAAGATAATCTGACCGAGGTCGATTCCTATCTCTAAAGTGCGCTTAAAACTGGCGTCAGTCTACTTAGTGAACCTAATGTTGGTGCCCTTGTACTACTTGCGAATCCAGTTTTATGCAAGCGAGTCAGGGTCGATAAAAAAGATAAATCGTTTTGATTTAGTCATTATGAGAGCATTGTCTGTGCTATAATGGTCAGGCGGAAGATCGTTCGCATGCCATTCCCTAATCTTAAAATTGTCACCAAACATCTCTTGAAATTCAAATATGCTGTTGCAGGGTATGTCAGCCTTTCGGATGCACTCTTGCCAACGATTGATCAGCTACTTTCGGTACTTAGCGGTGAACCCGCTGCCCATAGTCATGTAGCAGGCAGTCAGCACGACATCACCTTGCACGGTATCATATTTAGAGTTAAGCATACGAGAACAAACGATCCACTTTTGACGTTCTTAGCTTAGACTCTTAAGGAGTTGATCAGCTCGCTTTTTCCTTGTTACAGTTGTATCGATCTAATCTTTTAGCTCATCAATAATTTTTTACTTTTGCTCTTAGTGAAGACGAAGACCTTCGAGTTACTCGTCAATCGCCTTGATTTCTCGCTGTTTACCTCTTAGTTAATCCTTTTTTTCGATTAATTATTTCTCAGCTTCCATAAGGGCGTCACGCCGGGGCTGCATTTCTTAAAAGATGTAGTAATAATCGCGTATAGCTTTTACCCATCGGAAAAGGCCAGTTGCTGCTTTCGAAGCAAAGTGAGCGTTTTCATATGTATAATCTGCCTCTGAAAGGATGTCTTCAACTTGACCCATAATCTCAGTTGTTAGTTTGTTTCTATCAAATGAGACCAATATTGCTGGCAAATTGGGATCGCCAAGAACTTTATCACTGATTGCAGCGCGCCAATAGCTAGGCTTGTATTCTCCTTTTTTATTTTTCTTAACGATCGGTTCGACCTCAAGCATAATACAGACTGCCCTAAGCACCAGCTTAATTGCCTTTGGAGGATGGGGAAGCTATCTAATCTCTGCAACATCATATTTTGATATCTGATTCATCGAGCTTACTGCCTCGTTAATTAGAGGCACAATCTTGTCAAGCTAGTCTTAGCATTCATTCTTGTTCATTACTGCCATATCTACCATTTTATTCAAGTCTGACTCTTGTTTCTTCATAGTTTCCCTCTAAAGTTTGACTTTTTGAGTCTCTTCTTCTATGTCTACAACAATAGCCACCAGTTTGCGCTGCTGCTCTTATAATACTGGCGTTTAAGCAGCTAGCTCAACGTGAAATTTGCCTATTGCATCCTAGGTCATCTTTATCTTTCTTAAGCCTTCTTCATAGCGTGCTTGGATCTCGCTTACATTCCGACTGCGTTCCTGTAGCAATCTCTAGTAAGTCTTGAATGTTCGAATAAAGAACACAGGCGTGTAAGTAAGCACATGCTATGTCTCATCCTAGTACTTCTTTGCAAACCTAATCGTGTCAAGATAGATAGTTGTCACTGCTTTTAGTATTTTTTGGTTCAGCTACAAATTTTTCTGAATCTCATAAGAATTAGCATCAGTTTCTTTACCCTCTTTGGAATTTTTGTCGACATCTTAGAGCTGTTTAGCCTATTCCTCCTTAGCTTTTAAAATTTTTTAGACGAAGACTATGTTACCGATTGCCGACAGGTCTTCTTCTTGCAAGTTCTAAATCCAGATCATTTAGGAACAAATCATGAGCTGTTTGTGAGTTTCCATTTTTTCTCGGAAGTTCGCTCCCGAAGGAGTGAAATTAAATATGAGGTGGAAGTTCTTTTTAATCCGCTTGAGGAACGAGTAATATAAGTCAGCCTTCTCCTAAGGATTTTCCTCGATGTGCTTTCTCATTTCATTTAAGTAAAGATGGTCTATTTCAGTTTTCTCCTCTTTCTTAGCTTTTTCTTTACTGACGCCTTGGAGCGCCTTGAGCGCACGCTTCTTCTGCTAAGCGATTTGGACCAGACATTATAACACATCGTTTTTACGAGTAATTTCAGAGCAGATGTTTGACTTTACAAGACATTCAAGGTCCAGATACCACTTGTCGCTGGTTATACGAAATTCATCACACACATAAGCCAGTGGCTTATCCTCTGATGCTGAGTAAACCATGTTCTTGCGTAAGTCTTGACGCCAGTCCTCATCAGTATAATTCTGGGCCATTTCCATCTTAACGTATTGGATGTTTGAAATGAAACAAGCCAGTCTCATAATAATCTAAAGTCCGAATCCTTTTAGACCAACCGTGATAAGGTGTCCGTCGTGCATGTTGATAGCCCTAAGAATTTTAAGCAAATGCTTGCTAATCTCCTTGTATTGGATTAATGATATGCGCTGTCTTTCCTAGGACTCGTTGTACTTATCAAGCCACGATTCAATCAGACTTTCAGTCTTTTTTAGGTCTATCTAAAAATAATAACCTTCTGCTTCGTCGTTCATTATGCTGAACCAAAGTTCGCTTGGCTCTTAAATCGGAAAAAGGATCTAAGACATCCTAGGTGATTGCGCTAAAGGACTCGTTTTATTTGAAAGCATCTTCAACTCTTCAACTGCTTTTTCTGGGCTTTCGTTTTCACTAAGCTCGGTTGTTCTCACAGAAGCAACTGGCTCATTCATATCGAAATTTTCCATGCAGACTGTCTACAGAGTGCTCATAAACCACTATAGATCATGCTTCATCAATATTTTGTCCGCGTATTATCGCATGGCTTCGTGGTAAAATAGTTTCATCATGCAAACCTCATTCTTAAGATAACTCGACTCAATTTTGCAGATAGCAGTGACCATTTTAAAACACTCACGGTGGTTGAACGTGTAGTGCACCTTTATCGGCGTCGGTCTAAGGTGTGCGAAACAAGTATCATAAAGCTGCATGATTGCCTTGGCCAATTTAGGTATGGTGCCTGACACTGCTGATGGCCATTCTTGAGACGCTAGATCAAAAAGCTGCGTAAAGATGCCTTTCGTTGTTTCAAGATCATAGCTATTCAAGCCAATAATAAAAAACTTCTCAAGAGTTCGCAAGCTCAATCTTTCCTTTTGTTCTGCAACAGAGTCGAAGCAAGCTACAAAGTTCGTGCTTTAAATTTTGCGGCAAGCTTTTTTGTTGGGGGAAAACCACTACTTCTGCATGAAATAGTCTCTAATTGACTCGATAGCAGGTTAGTCTTTAGTCTCATCTGTCCAAGTCATATGAAGATCTTCTAAGTAAACAATTAGCCTCGTATCTTGACCGGGTGGCTTAAGAATATTAGTTTCCTTCTTGTTTGACATGCTTGTAGCTGTTTTAATCAATTCATCCATCACTTAATCAGGAGATTTGATGTCTGGCTTTAAGTCTGTCTTTACCTCTGTTTGCACTTAAGGATTGATGGACTAGGCTGGTTCTTCAACTTTATCTCGAATAAATAATGGCACCAGGTTGCGTTCTACGTTATTTTTTAAGACATCAGATGTAGTATAGTGGCTGCATGTTATGTGGTCAAGATAGGTTCCCTAAGTGAAAAGAAAGATTTGATTGAAGACAAAGTCCTTAATCATCGAAGACTTACCGCATGCACCTTATCCGCAGATTGCGATTGGCTTTTGAGTGGTTATCAAACTTTCCATAACGTGTGTTACTTTTACAGTTTCTAAAGTAGGCACATAAATGTTCTAGATTAATCGCATTGATGGTATCTGCTCTCCATAAGCAAGAAGCATTCTGGATGTAACCTTAGTCATGTCGAATTTAAACCACGAGCTATTTTCCATGTTAAAGTAGCAGTCAAAAATGCTGTTTCCCTGCTCAAAAGGGAATTCAGAGATAAAAAGCGGCTTTTCTGAGTCATTCCAATCTACGGTGTAACCTGAATCATGAACCTCTTACTCATATTAAAAAGTTTTTTGACTTTCTATTCTATTAAATCGGGAATGAGATTCTGTAAAAGGCATACCTTATTCGGCTTTAACACTCATGAATCGTGTTGGTGAGACTTTTATAGGCGATTATATGGAAAGCTTATCGGACTTATCATCAGCTTTAGATCTTTCATCATTTTTTGAAACAGCTTTTAGAGATTCCTCTTTGGCCTATTACTGCTTTTTCTTCAATCGCTAGTACGTTGCAAAATCTGACTAACATTACTCAATTCGTTTCTACAGTAATTTGCCCAGATATTCACGCGCCGGTTTCTTAAGCACAAGTGAAAAAGCCCATGTTACTGATAAGATGATGAATGCTTCACTCCATTTAGGTAAGTATTTGAGCGAGTTCTCACTTCTGTTGGTCTTATTATTAAAGTCATTACAAGCCAGACGAAGTTCCTCGTTTTTAGGAGTTGCTGCGTTGAGTCTGATCTGCCCGACTAGTCGCATGCTCTCAAAGTAATCTTTTATAAAACCTGGGTCGATATGGTCTTCATCGTGTTCTGGCAAAAATTCTTTAGGGTCAACACCGTAAGCCCATGCGGTCTTTGCCAATTAAACTTGTTGACTGCCGTCTTCGCTCTCGAGCAAATTATTGTTGATGAATTCGATCCAGTAACCATGAAGATAGGAGTCTAACATCATGATAAAATTGTGAACGATCCAATGCTCATCGACGTCATTTAATAGCAAATTATTTCTTGACTTTTCGTGATTAAAGACTTGTAAAGCGTCAACAAATAGCCAGTTGGCCTGCAACTCCATATCTTTAAGAGACTCACTTAGATTAGGCGGTAGCTGTTTTAAGTACTGATTAAACATTTGTTTCGGTCTATTTACTTCCTGCCTATTCATGAAGACAATTCCGCAGCGTGATATAGTCGCAGGTGTGACGTTTTTAAGACTGTCTGTCTCTAAGAGCAAACACATGCCAGGAGTCATGGGAATCGACTCACCATTTGGTAAGTTTAGCTTTAAATTGTCGTCAAGCACTGAATTTAAGTTTTCTACCCAAACAAAATCGATTGGTCCGTCCAGAACGATCCACTTTTTCTTGGATGATTTATCCTTGCTATACTATCTAAACTGTTAGGTAAATACTCCCTCGTTCCAGACGTATGTTTCTTTATTAACCTCGCCAAAAAGCTGCACAATATTAACTGACTTGGGATTTATCCTGCTGATATCTACTCCTCTTATGACAAGTTCTTCTTTTAACATATCGATAGTCTCTTTCGTCAGCTTTGACTTTTTATAGAAGTCTTGCCAAAGTGCATTCTTGCTTTTGGTCTCATTCTTAGGCTTGGCCCTTTTACTAACAACCTTGGGCTCGGTTGTCTAAAAACTGACCCCAGTTGTAGGTTCTTTTACTTTTGCCCTCTTTTTCTCTTTTGCTTCTTCTTCAGCCTATTCTTTTTAATGCTAGATAGCTACTTCAAGTAACTTTTGACGCCTACACTCTGCCATCCTAAGTTTAAGTTCATTTTAGCTGGCCTTGTTTAGAGAATCACCCAGCAATTAGATAAGCGTGGTCTTACCACTCATCACATCTCCTAAAATTATGCAACCCTGTTTTACCTAAGTAATTTCGTAAAGCTAGAAAGCTTTTTACTCGAGTTTCTGATTAAAATCCAGTTTTTTGGTCTCAAAGCTTGCCCTAACAAGATCTCCTAGACAGCTGTATTCAGACGAACCCATCATATTTTCTTTTTCCTTAAAGACGTCGCTTATGATTCCTTCAATACTTAGTAAATTTTCGCGGGAAAACTTAGAGCAGTTAAAATCTTTAATTGCCTTAATTATTATAAGCTCTTCAAGTTCCAGTTCATCAAAATCTAAGAAATCGCCCATTCCAATTTATGCCATGACGATCTATGTCTGGCGTGATTCAGAAACCTCTGGATTCTATTCACCGAAAATCATCTTAAAGAACCGCGAGTTTAGCTGACTGCGTTTGGTCGGGACGAGAAATGACTTATTTAAACTCTTGGACTGCGTGGTCTAATTGAAGCTTGAGTTAGTTTGCTACTAATTACTTAGCTAATTATTTTTTTCCTGGTTTTATGATTCTCTCATAGCGTTAGTTTAGTCAAGGCCAAGATTAGGTGCGTTCATATCTAAAGCAGGATCCATTTCGTTTTGCACATCTTATATCATAGAAGCTTGTTTTGATGGAATTATATCGAGAGAGTTGTCATTGATGAGATCTGGTAATTCACTTTCCCATATATTTTAAACCTGCTGCTTTAGATTCTCGGCAATACTTATAATCGCTTTGATTGCTCTAAGACCGAAGTCGAGTTTAACGACAGATGCTTAAGCCATTAAAATATTCGCTAGCTTTTGAACTTCGCATACGCGTTTAGCTAGCACTTAGGCATTTTTGAAGCCTGCACTAAACAAGAGGATTTCAGTTATAAAGAAGGAATCAGGCACAACCATAGAGATCGATCTAAATAGGTTTTTAAGATCCATAGGGAGTTCTGTCCGGCCCGCGTACCCTGGATTAAGCGTAATAAAGACAGCGCAATTAAAGTTAAGGTTGATCTTATTGTCATCAAGATGCACAAAAGCAACTTTTTTCCTTATCGCATTCTGAATATTGATGATTACCTATGATAGGAACGAGAGAATAGACGGCATAAGTCGGTTGAATTCATCAAAGATCACCCATGAGCCAGAGGATGAGATTCCTTTGAAGAACCTTAGTACATTCTCGTACTCTATTGATGTCGAAACATTTTGTATAAAACAAAGCTTTGCCAGTGTGCGGGCTAAGTCTTTGGTTGTTTCAGTCTTGCCGGTTCCGAAAGGTCCCTCTGGAGCACCTCCATACTGATATTGCATAGCTACCAGCAATGCACGCTGGCAACGCTCAGTCAGTGGCGTTACGACCAACCTTTAACAATTTCCTAAGTACTCGAATCCGTAGTCGTTTTTGAACTAAAGAACATCCAACACTAGCTCTATTTTTTGGGTATCCTTACGGGCCTAAATATCAGCCCGCTTCATGTCAGTATCGTGCCTGACAGCTCCTTAAAGCTTAGCTGTCGCTAATTCAAGGCCCGTTAGTTTCATTTTAAGTGCCATCTACCATCCAAAGTCGCTGATTTTAAAGGTCTCGCTCTTGATCATAGAAATGCTTAAGTCTCTTTGGTAGACTAGCATCGTTATAAGACCGACAACAGACGCCCGTACAAAGACAGTAAGTTTACCTCTAAGCATCTAAGATAATATTTCAGTTTTCTGTTTAACAGTCTTCGTGATGTCACCGATATGGTAATTAGGATGTTTTGTAGGGTTAATAAGGAATCTGCTTCTGAAGCGCATGAGTCTATCTAAAGGACTAACGAAGATACGCTCGACGATTTCCTCAGCGGCTTTCTTTGCCTCTTCTTTTCGTCGCTGCTCTTCGATAGCTCTTTTTTCCTCTAATTCCTGCTCATTTAACTCCTCTTCTTCTTCCTCCTCGTCCTCGTGTTCTTCATTTTGCACCTGCTGTGCATCTTATTATTCTTTAACTTCTTCCTCTTCATCTGAATAGCCAATTGATGCATAGCAGTCGCTGTCTGAGTGATCATACTCTGAGCCTAGCTTAAGCTTAAGTTTGCGACGTTCTTCTTTCAAGTTAATTTTACGTTATTCAGCAGACTCAAAGATGCTTTCGACTTTTTAAGTAAACCATAACTATGAACAAGTATAGACACTCTGACCTGGGTATTTGCAGACCCATTCAGCTAGAGTATGAGGGTCAACTTGACGCTCATGGCTAATCTTAGTCGCCATAAACTTCTTGAACTCTTTTACCTCTTCAGGAACATGGGGAGCGTCAAGGTCCATGTCTTCATAGCAATTAAATATCTGGTGCTTAAGTGTAAGAACCATCATGCTCTCAAGATCTTTAAGCCATTTTTCAGGAGTGCTGCCCACTGTCTCTAACTGCTATTTAAACTGAACAATTTCACCGGTTTTAGAGACCATAGCAGTTAAGCGTTTTGTAGCGGGGTCAACTTTTAGCTTTTCTACACCCTCGTAGAGCTGGTGTAAGAAAGCTTAGGGTCTACCCTGAATGAGTTGCTCAATAATTTTATCTGCCTTACCGAAAAGCTCAATTAGTTCCTCGTTTGAGATAAAGAATAGTCGTGGGAATGAGTCTCGTTTTTGTTCAAGAAACACGTTTAAACCTGCTCGGATCGTGTCTGAATCAGAGTTCATCTTCTTTAATCCGTTCAAAAAGTTTTCTCTTTAAGATATTTTGTAGACTTGAGGTTGCTAAACAATCGATTTAATAGTAGCCTTGAAGGTCTAGTCCAGGTTTGCGAAAGCGCGAACTTCTGTAGCTAGCTACTTAGAGATCTCTGACTTGCAGAAAATTCCGTTTAGGTACAGCCAGTTTCTCTAAAATATAGTCCAATCGACTAAGATTTCAAGCACGCTCTTGACTGTCTTTTCGATCTCAAGTAGTTTGTCGAAAAAGTTCTTCATGTGAGGATTAGTCTTAAGCACATTAGCTCTCAAGTAAAATTCCTCAAATCGTGAATTCACGTCGGGAATACCCTTACAAAGCGGAGTGATCTAATCAGGTGCTGTCTCAAATTCAAACTCTGCAGCTTTCATTTCTTTGTCTAAAGTTTCCAAGGCTTATGCTACAGAAAACTCCTTCTAAGCGATGTCTGATATGTTCTTAATCGTTTTTAGTTTTTCCTCTTTAAAAAGTTCAAGTGCAATAATCTTAAACAGCGTAACCGTTGCTGGGTCGATTGAAAATCCAAGCTGCGATCCAATTTGGCGCCAATGTCTTAAAGAGAGACCCTTAGTGCGTAAAGTCTTAATCATAGGCATGTACTATCTAAAGTATTATATGACATCGTACATGTACATAAGCAGACCTTTTTATTAGGCTTTTTTGTCGTTAATGATTAGGTTTGTTTTTTGGAGTTTTTTAAGCTCAATCAGCCATTCTTCAAGTGTATTTTCAACGTCACCTGCTTCTATTGCCTCAAAAGTACCCTCCATCCATTACGGGAAAGTTGTATTGAATCTTGAGGCTACTGCCCAAAGCTCATAAATAGGCTTAAGGTCGTCTTGAATCTTTTTAAGTTCACCAAACTCTGTTTTTTCGACTCCAAGAAGTTGCTGTCTTTTATTAATCAATATAGTAAGACGTTAAACACGTTCATATTCACTTTTCATTTTTTCAGTTCTCTAGAATGTTTAGTCAATCAGATCCGGGTCGAATCTGTGTTTAGTGACTCCTATTTCCTGTGCTAACCATTCAAATGTGGCATTTTCTGGGAAGACATTCATGTCAGGGATCTCAATTCGTCCACTTTTTTTTTTCTCCTCGGCAGCGGGTGCCTTTCCTGTGCCTGAGTTGTTTGACTAACCTCCTGCACTTTTAGGCGGCTGGACATGTCTTAGTTTATCAAACATAGTTTAAAGATTAGACATTCGTTAGTCACGCTCATTTGGCTTAATCTTAATTAGGCCTTTCGACTTCACGTCTTTGATCTCTAGCTTAAAATCAAGCACCTATCGTAAGACCTCATCCAACTGCTCATTCATTTCTTCAATAAGTTTTTATTTTTGCATCAGGAGCTCTTCCTTGCGGATTTGAATCCATTTATTGAAAGTGCGCGGCCAGTTACGGATATTTAAAAATTCCTGGAATGCTGCATCTTCAAATTAAATCTGAAGCTCAAATATGAAGTTCATCTGCTCGGCCATCTTGTCGATGTCGACTTTGATGTCCACAACTTTATTATCTGAGCCTTTCAGGTTGTCAATGTAGTCTAATAGAGAAATAACCTCGTCAATACTCTCGGCTCGCTCGTCAAGCCGTCCCTTCACAGTCTAGATATCATCCTGTATGCGCTTCATAAGTTCAAGGAATTCTGAACGGACGACCTCTTCTAGGTATTTTTCGAGTAGTGTGCAATGGTCTATAATGTCTTGCTTGAATGGTCTGCAGTCGACTACAAGCAGACCGAAGTCGTATTTCTCGTATATATTGAACATAGTGTTCCACTTGTGGTTGCGAATGAGCTCGATTTCCTTTTTCATAAGTTCAGGGTTGATAGGCTCTGATTTAAATGCATTGTTGTTATTACCAGCTCCTCCCTCGCCCTCTTCATCGCTTTCCTCGTCTGACTCTTCAGCCACTTCTTTTTCTTGATCAAAATTAGCTACGGGAGAAGGTGCTGCGTCTTACTCTACATTAACAGTCTAGTTTACATCCTTTTCGGATTATTCACCCTCGTTAGCTAGTGCAAATGAGGCTTTTTATAGCTCGCCCTTTATGGTCTCAGTTTTTTTGTCAAAGATTACTATGAACTGCTAAAAGTTTTAAATCTGACCCTTAACACCTTTCATGCAATTTTCCAACAACTTTGAGATCATTTTGATTATATTCTTTAGACGAGGGTTTTAGCCAATATCGGGCTGCATTAAGTGAGGGTTTTTGAGTATTAAATTAGGAAACACGATTGTTTCGACCCTCTTTACCTCCTTAGTGGCGTCGTGCATAGACTTTACAATAGAAAGCATGTCTTTTTAAATATCTTCTAAAACAGGTTCAGTCACAATTTTCTTCTTTTTAATGCGGTTTTTGCCCTAAACATCTGTCAGAACAGCTTTCAAATTGATCATAGGCGCGGCAAAGCGTGGAATGAGATTAAGGTCATTTACTTCAGAGTTTTCCCCTTCCTCGTTTGTGTTTGGATCATCACTAATTAGCTTAATATCCCTAGTCGTTGCAAAGTTTCTAAAAATTGCAGACTTGCGGATGTCTTCATTTCTAATCGCAAATCCAATCAAGAAACGGATATAGTCGCGAAGGCCCCGCTCAAACAAAGTAAATAGCAATGTCTGTTAGAACTGCTTGATTTGAGAAAACAGTTTTGAAAGGAATGGATCGATTTATTCCTCTGTGATCTGCTTGTCCGGATTGAATGCAAAGTCATCTTCGACAGCTTGCCAGACCGACTTTGCTAGCTAAGCCGCCCACTTAGATTTTATTAGGGAGTTAAAGTGTTTAGAAACCACTTTTTAAGCATTTACCCAATCTAAGTGATTGAGAGGGTACTTATTGACTGCCTTTTCTATTTCTGAAATTGTCCAACCTGACTGGTAGGTTTTTCCACCATAGACTACAAGCATGTTGACATCGATTGGCGAATTAAAAATCTAGTTTTACCCGATAGCATTCATAGTCAGTTCGTAATTACGCTTGGGTAGCTCGATGTACTTAGGGTTCATCATTGTTGTGGCATTTGCACTTAGCTCTGTCCTAACAGCTTAAATTTTGAATGATCTGATTCCCTTCATGTCTTTCTTATCTTTAACAGGCTATTTATGTATTTCCAGCGCTGGAGAGTCAGCAGCTATTTTAAAATTTAGCATCATATTCTTTATGAATGGGTCATCTCGCTGAGATGAGACTGTGGCTTTTAGAATTGAATACACATACAAAGCTTCTACTTGTAAGATAGCTTTGTGCACACTTTTCTTCGTGCTTTTGTTAAGGTCCAGATTGATGTACTTAAAAATTGCAAGTCTTACTTGCTCTGGTAGCACAATATGGCTGTATCTCTTTAGCAGTTCGTTTTAAATCAGTCTTGTTACTCTAAGATACTGCTAAGCTTCCGCACGAAGGGAAACTATCTGCCTCATGTATTGCTGCTACTCACTCGGATGGTCTGACTCGAGTAAGATATAGATTCGAGAGCGCATGGTGCTAACCATATAATCTTCACAGTAGCAGCTGAATCTCTCGCTAACCTTCTCGAAATCATATACTTCGACCCTGATTTTGCGCTTAATACCGTCATTAAAAAAATAATCGATGTAGCCATATATCTTGTTTGGCGGGTTTTCCTCATCTTAATTACTTAGCGCCTTCTTGTATTCCTCAACCTAATCGACCAATTTTTGCACGATATCGTATTCGATGAAAAGCTCGGGATGTAAGTTGTAATCGTTAATGATTGGTGGATCCAGATGGGTCAATTGTTCTCTGGTAAACTTAATAGCGGTCTAAACCATAGTCTGAGTCATGTTTTGAATTACCGGGGAGATATGGGAAGGTTGGGCTTTGGTCTATCGGTCTTTAAACTAAATGGTCTAAAGCAAAAATTTCTTGTGGAATAAGCGCACTTCAGGGACTGTGACGACTCTTAACAAATGATAATAAGGCCGGTCTGTGATCTAAGTTATTGCTGTAAGTTTATCCAAAGGAAACTCTCTTGCCTTTAGTAGCCTGTCCTTTCCTTCGTTTTTCAAAATTTAAAAGTTAATGTCCTTAATACTTGGTGGATACTTCTAGCTATAGGAATTAA
>Ga0194130_10006957_pt1 | contig 12801 bp, 4 predicted proteins | sample TA2KigsurfametaG_FD_160084 | JGI IMG/M metagenome (GOLD analysis project Ga0194130, IMG submission 160084) | Freshwater microbial communities from Lake Tanganyika, Tanzania - TA2015050 Kigoma 12 surface | ecosystem: Environmental > Aquatic > Freshwater > Lake | place: Tanzania: Lake Tanganyika... | reverse complement strand
CCACTGCTCCAACGCCTTTTTCGTTTCCTTTTGCTGCGATTGCAGGTCCCGAGTTTGCGTGAAAACATCGGGACGTCCCGGGACTCGTTTGGGAAAGGGGGAGTTTCGGAGAACGTCGATCGATTGGGAAAGCCATTGCTGGTGGGCCTGAAGCTTCAACACAACATTGGCTGCATCGTCGCGACCGAGGGGAGTTGGCTGTGTATCGCCCGGGAAATAGACACCGACTTGGACCATGAGAAACCATCGCCGGCCTGGTTTGGTGAGCAGGTAGACATGCAGTTCCGGAACAACATCGTCGAGGGTTAGCCGCCATTTCGCAGGCGCATCGGATAACGCAATCTCGAACTCAGAAGGCTGTATCTCCAATTCGTCGATGGCTTCATCGGAAAGTTTCAATTGGGCCCAGCAGGGGCTACTTTTAGACATGGACTCAGTCTCGACCTTGTCCGTTTGCCGGCCGGTTTTGAGTTCCACACGCTGGAACGCTTTGGTGGCAGGGATAGCGAAACGACGGTCTTCGAGAGCTGGATTAATGACCAGTTCTTCATCGACAGCCAATGGAGCAACGCCAGCGGCACCCGCTGGCAGGATCGAGTTCGGTGCATCATTAGCCCTTGTGCTGGAGGGTGCTGCGTCCCCAGCGAGTTCTCCTCCCATGGTCTTATTCTCAAAGGCTAACGGATCCGGGTGCACCAATTCGGAGGTGGGTTGGTCCAGCCCTCGGATTGCCGATGAGGAGTTGTTCGATATCGCAGACTTTGCCAAGGATTGACTGACTATTTGATCGGGAGAAAACCCTAAGGATGCATCGCTTGGTGCCAATGCGGGCGTCGCTGTTATCTCGGCCGAATGAATCTCGGACCTCTCGGCTATGTCAGTAAGTTCACTGGCAGTAAGTTCGCTGGATTCAGTGTGGCTATTATTCCTGCTAGTTAATTCAAATTGGCTGCTCGAAGCGAGTTCGTCTTTGCCAGTCGCGGGTGCGGATACTTTTGTTTTGGGCGTTGCCGTAAACACACGCGAGTAAAACAGGAGACTGACGGCAGCCAAGGTGGCGGCGACTGCAGCGAACACCCATCGCGGACGGTTAAGTTTCTGTAGATTCTTGGTTATTGATGGGCGAGGTCGGCTGGTTGGCGTTTTTGCTAGAGTCGTTGATGACGCCTTTGACGTGGACTTCGAGGGTCCTGCTGTCGGTAAGTATTCGGTAGGTGCGTGGAACTCGGGCCATTCGATTTCAACAGGTTGCTCTCCCCAAGCCAAAAGCCAATCGATTTGCGGTTGCTCCATTGGGATAGCTAGCGAGCGAAGCAGTTCTTCATGGAGTGCTCGAATTGGGAAAATCAGACCGTGAATCGATAGAAGGTAATGGCAGGGAGAGTCTGGGAATGGACCGGGATGGGGGGCGAGAAGTGAGGTTGGTTGCGACGTGTTCTCACACGCTGGGTTCGTGGTGCTCGATATGTTTGTACCAGCCGAACTTGTCTCATCAGGATTTCTGGGAGTGGATGTGTTTTTCGGAGTGGAAGTTCGTGATGCGATATCGCGGAATTGCCGTTGCCAGTCTTGAAGGATGGATAAGGGTGGTTGATGAGTTTCGGCCAGCGGCATAGCGGCGGTCGTCCAAGACGTTGATGGAATCGCATGCCAAAGAGTATTGTCCGAAATAAGGAGTTTGGATTGTTCGAGTGCTTCTTCGAGATCGTCTAGTTCCTTTACATGCAAGCTCCTCAGTGGGCTGTCGTCAGGGAGGAATGCCACCGTGGGAAGCATCGTATTCCAGGATTCTCGAGGAACCATCGATGAAATGCTTGGTCCGCGGATGGGTGTTGGTTCCTGTTCCTCGCTGTTTGTTCGTCCTGACAGTACTGGCTCCAAGCTTTTGGATGGATCGGCTGAGTTCGTCGAAGGGGAAGCGAGGTTCCTTGGGAATGGGGAACTGCCTGAAAAATTGGTGATGGGGAATGCAAGCCACACTCGGTCACGATTTTGCATCATGGCGACAAGTACGGTGTCGGCGGTTGCCGACGGAGAAGTGTCGCGGCGGGCCGATCGGAAAACCTTCATTGCAAAGGTGTCTGACTCAGGATTCGCGATCTCCTTAAGCATCCCCCGCTCAAGTGGCAGGTCGGCTGATTCGTCGCGAATGACGCATTTTTGAACTTTGGGCATTGCATCCGATTCGATAGAAGCCGTTAAGTCAACGCCCCCCTTTTGGTCATCAAGCGGGAACGCAGAGTCTGGGCCATCGAAGATCGATTTCCAGAAATCGGGAACTCGGCGCTCGGGGTCGGACTGGGTTTGTACCCGTGTTGGTGAATTTGGATTGGCGGTCATCGTCGGGACAAACGGAGGAGGTGCATCGAGGTGATTGACGATTTTTGAGGTCCCCTTTAAACTTTTGCCCGCTTTTGTTGAAGCTTTAGGACGGTTCTGGGGACCGGAAATACCCCCACGATTTTCGCACAATTTTTGGAGCGTTGCATTCGGCTATGGCAAACAAGTTGGTCTATTTCTTCGGTAAATCTAAAACCGATGGCAGCGGGGACATGAAGGCTCTTTTGGGGGGGAAGGGAGCCAATCTGGCTCAGATGACCAAGATTGGTTTGCCTGTGCCCTCAGGATTCACGATCACGACGGAAGTCTGCGTGAACTATTACAAGAACGGTCGCAAGTACCCAGCCGAGCTTCCATCGGAACTGGAAAAGGCTGTGAAGTGGCTTGAGAAGGAGTCGGGCAAGAAATTTGGGGATGTGAAGAATCCGCTGCTCGTCTCGGTGCGATCGGGTGCACGTGACTCGATGCCCGGCATGATGGACACGATTCTGAACTTGGGACTCAACGATGCAGCCTGCGAAGGCCTCGCCGCAGCGACGAACAATCCACGTTTTGCTTGGGACTCCTACCGTCGTTTCATTCAGATGTATGGCGACGTGGTGATGGGTGTTCAGAAGAAGAACGAGAACGATCACGAGCCGTTCGATGAAGTGATGGATGGCTTGAAGAAGGAAGTCGGAGTTAAGCAAGACACCGAGTTGACCGCCCAGCACCTGCAGGAGTTGGTCAAGCGATTCAAGAAGCTCATTAAGGATCGAACGGGCAAGGCATTCCCGAACGAGCCAATGAAGCAACTCGAAGGCGCAGTGACCGCCGTTTTCGGATCATGGATGAACGAACGAGCGATTCTGTACCGCCAAAAGTACCGAATCCCCGATGAGTGGGGTACTGCGGTCAACGTTCAGAGCATGGTGTTCGGAAACATGGGTGATAACTGCGCTACCGGCGTTGCATTCACGCGTGACCCTGCCAACGGCGAAAACGTCTTCTACGGTGAGTATTTGGTCAATGCTCAAGGGGAAGACGTCGTGGCCGGCGTTCGTACACCATTGAAGATCGCTGATATGGCCAAGGACAAAATCCTCGGCGCTGCATTCAAGGAATTGGTGGAAGTGCGCAAGACGCTCGAACGGAACTTTGGCGACGTTCAAGACTTCGAGTTCACGATCGAGAACAAGAAGCTGTACATGCTTCAAACGCGGAACGGGAAGCGAACCGCACTCGCCTATGTCAAGATCGCTCATGACATGGTGAAAGAAAAGCTGATGACCCCAGAGCATGCGATCAAGTCTGGGGATCCAGAGGCTCTCAACCAATTGCTTCAGCCGATCTTCGATATAAAGGCCTACGACAAGGCGAAGAAGGAAGGCCGAATGCTCGCGATCGGTTTGCCAGCTGGCCCGGGTGCTGCTTCGGGGGCTGTGGTTTTCACCGCAGGTAAAGCTGAAGAATTGGCTGCTAAAGGCCAACATGTGGTCTTGGCACGGATCGAAACCAGCCCAGAAGATCTTCGCGGGATGATCGCTGCCGATGGGATTTTGACGGCCCGCGGTGGTGTTTCGAGCCACGCAGCGTTGGTCGCACGGCAAATGGGCAAGGTTTGCGTCGCCGGTGCCGGCGATATCGAAATCGATTACCACAAAGGTGTTCTGAAGTGCAAAGGGGTCACCATCAAGGAAGGTGAGCCAATCAGCATCAACGGAACGACCGGTGAAGTATTCCACGGTAAGATCGATACAGCAGACAGCGAACTCAAGCAAGTCTTGGTTGGCAAGACCCTCAAGCCGAAGGATAGCAAGGTCTTCCAGTACTACGACTTCATCATGAAGCTGGCCGACAAGTACCGTACGCTTGGCTTGCGAACGAACGCTGACCAACCTGATCAAGTGCTCAACGCAGTTGCGTTCGGTGCTGAAGGTATTGGATTGTGCCGAACCGAGCACATGTTCTTCGAAGGGGACCGAATCATTGCGGTTCGGCAAATGATTCTCGCGAAGAGTGAGGATGCCCGAAAGAGCGCCCTTGCCAAATTGCTCCCTTACCAACAAAAAGACTTCGAAGGAATTTTCCGAGCTCTCGATGGGTTGCCAGCATGCATCCGATTGCTTGATCCACCGTTGCACGAGTTCCTACCGCAGTCTGATAACAAGAAGGGCCAAGAGGAAGTTGCTAAGCAACTCGGTACCACCGTGGCTGAAGTTGCCAAGATGGTTCATGAACTCCACGAGTTCAACCCGATGCTCGGCTTCCGTGGTTGCCGCCTTGGCATCCTGCGTCCTGAAATCACCGAGATGCAAGCTCGCGCGATTTTCCAAGCCGCTGCGAACGTGCTCAAGGAAGGTGTCAAGGTCAAGCCAGAGGTGATGGTGCCATTGGTCGGTTTCAAGCGAGAGCTCGATCTCCAAGTCGAAATCGTTCATCGCGTCGCTGCTGAAGTCATGAAGGCGACTGGCAAGAAGTTCGCCTACCATGTCGGTACGATGATCGAAGTGCCTCGTGGCGCGGTTACCGCAGATGAGATCGCCGAGTCGGCCGAGTTCTTCTCCTTCGGTACCAACGACTTGACCCAAACATGTTTGGGAATGAGCCGTGACGACTCCGGTTCCTTCTTGCCAGCCTATCAAGGTTTGGAAATCATCAAGGCGAACCCATTCGCTTCGATTGATCGTACCGGTGTTGGACAACTGATGAAGATCGGTGTCGAAAAGGGACGTTCGACGCGCAACGATCTCAAGATCGGTATCTGCGGCGAGCACGGCGGTGACCCATCGTCGGTCGAGTTCTGCCACACGATCGGATTGAACTACGTCAGTTGCAGTCCATTCCGAGTTCCAATTGCGCGCTTGGCAGCGGCACAAGCCGCCCTGCGTTACCCAGCAGTTGCTCCAACTGCCAAAGTAGTAAAGGATTCCAAGCCGGTTAAGGGTGCGACCAAGAGCCGGACGGTAGCACGTAAATAGTTGCCCGTGAATCTCCGTTTGAAATTTGAAACTGCTCCCGCGACATCGTTTGTGGGAGCAGTTTTTTATTCCATCCAACAAAAATGGCGAGGAAAACTCACACGAGTTAACCTCGCCACTGGGGGAAAGGAATCATGAGAATCGTTTGCCATCGTTGTGGCAACTCACGTTCTTTTTGAGCCTAGTTCGATCGGGACTAGGAAGTATCCACATTCGAGAGTTTCCGACGGCTGGTTCGCCTCGTGAGAGTCGAATTTGCGGTTGGTAACGATTGTAGGGCCATCCCGTCGTAGCTCAAAGAGTATTCCTGCAACTGCAGTCACGCGTTCCAATGAGCCCCTCGGTAGGCACCAGTATTCCGTGCGGGATACTGGAAAGGAATTGCGATTTCTGGTAATCCGTTAAGATGGCACACGGCAAAAATGACGGTCTCGCTACGCTTGTCAACTTTTACTCTTGTACCCAAGCACTAAAAATGTGGAATCGATTGGTCGGATGTCTGCTCGCGTTCGGGTTGTGTGGATGCGTAGCAAGGAAAGAAGATGCCGCTGTTTTGTACTGCGCATCGGACCGCGAATATGCTGCGCCGATCTTAGATGCATACGAGCGGGTAAATCCTGGAACCGAAGTGGTCCGTCAATTTGACGTCGAAGCATCGAAGACGCTAGGGTTGGTAACTCGGATCGAGAAAGAAAAAACGCAACCTCGATGCGATGTGTTTTGGAATAATGAAATCCTTCATACGATACGATTGCAGAAGCAAGGCCTCCTTCAACCGCGGCGATGGTCGATCCCGAGCGATTGGCCTAAAGGGTATCGAGCCAAAGATGGCACATGGATCGGTTTTGCGGCACGTGCGCGAGTACTTCTCGTCAATACCGAGAAATTGGGGGATGACCCCGCTGGGTGGCCGAGTCGAGTTTCTGAATTAGCCGATGCAAAATGGAAAGGAAAATGCGGTCTTGCATTTCCCATTTATGGAACAACGGCAACGCACATGGCGGTATTAGCGACTACCAAGAATGCGTTGGATGATAGCGGGGATTGGGATTCGTGGATTACGGATGTGAAATCGAATGGAGTGGTGCTGGCGGGTAATAAACAAGTTGCATTGGCGGTTGCGTCAGGTGAGCTTGATTGGGGCCTGACAGATACGGACGACGCGATCATTGAAAAAGAGAATGGAAAGCCAGTTGCCATGGTGTTTCCCGATCAGTACGACGGAGGATTTGGAACGTTATTCTTGCCCAATACGCTTGCGGTGATTCATAAGTCCCCCCATCCGATCGCAGCAGGTTCGCTTGTTGACTATTTGAGCAGCGAGAAAATCGAATCGCGATTGACATTGAGCAGTAGCGCTCATTTCCCATTATGGCCAACTTCCAGAGAAGAATCACGGATTGACATCGATGGCATTCGTTGGGCGGAAGTTGATTTCGAACGAACCGCGGATTCGTGGGAAAAAACACGAGATAAGTTGCTTCAAGTATTTCAGCAGTGATTGGGATTCATTCGATGCATTTTCCAGATTCCGATATCGTCTTGATCGGCAGCGGGATCATGTCGGCGAGCCTTGCTGCTATGTTGAAACGTCTCGATCCAGGCTTGTCGGTCCAAGTCTTCGAGGTTGCCGACGGGATAGCTCAGGAGTCATCTGACGGCTGGAACAACGCAGGTACGGGCCACGCAGGCCTATGTGAGATCAGCTATACTCCGGCTCGTGAAGCTGATGGAAGTGTTAAGGTAGATCGGGCGTTAGGGATCTTTGAGCAGTACGAACACTCGAAGCAATTTTGGAGTTATGCGGTTGCGAGTGGTATGGTTGGAGATCCTAAGAGTTTTATCCATACAGTTCCGCATATCGGATTTGTGCATGGTGCGGACGGCGTCGATTTCCTTCGGGATCGCCACGCGGCAATGGTGGAGCATCATTTCTTTCGAACGATGGAGTTGACGCTAGATGGCGCGCTCATCGGGGATTGGGCACCACTGGTGATGGAAGGCAGAGACGCCGGGCCGGTCGCTGCGACAAGGGTAGTGAGTGGTACCGAAGTGAATTTCGGCGATCTTGCTCGTGAATTGCTTCGCTGGCTTGCCGCGCAAGATCGATGCAACATCGCAACAGGGCATCGCGTTGTTCGGTTACGGCATGTGGGGGATCGTTGGGAGCTAGTGGTCCAATGCGTCGAGACTGGTGAGACAATTTTGCATCGCTCTCGATTTGTATTTGTAGGTGCTGGCGGAGGGAGTCTGCCATTGCTTCAAACTGCGAGTTTGCCCGAAGTTGCAGGGCTCGGTGGATTTCCGATAGGTGGGCAGTGGCTGGTGTGCGACAACCCGGTTGTTTGCGATCGGCATGATGCGAAAGTTTATGGCACAACTCCACCCGCGTCTCCTAGCCTCGGCGCGCCCCATCTCGATGTTCGGAGGCTGGATGGTAGAAGGCAGTTGATGTTCGGCCCTTTTGGTTCTTGGACGACGAAATTCCTCAAGAATAGTGGTCGATGGACAGACCTTCCAAGTTCGGTCCGATACGGCAACATCACTACCCTGCTGCGCTCGGCGATTCACAACCGGGCGTTGGTTAGGTACCTCGTCGGTCAAGCGTTGCAGAGTATGGATCACCGCATGGCAGCGTTGCGAGGGTTTTATCCGTTGGCCAACCCGCAAGATTGGAAATTGATCGACGCTGGTATTCGGGTTCAAACGATCAAAAAAGAGGATCGCGGTGCCGTATACTTTGGGACCGAAGTCTTTCGTGCCGCAGGTGGATCACTTGCGGCGTTATTAGGGGCTTCGCCAGGCGCATCGGTATCGGTCAGCATCGCACTCGAAGTGATCAAAAGTTGCTTGCCGCAGTTGTTGCATTCGCCCGACGGGCATGCGCGAATGAAGCAGATGATTCCAACGTACGATGAAGACTTGAAGCGATCGTCCAATGCGGGGTTGTTTGCGCAATCCTCGGCGAGAGCCGAAGAGTTGCTTCAACTCGATCGATAGCCTTACCCAAAGCAACGCGGAACGATAGGTTGATGTCTCTTATATCTGGTTGTATCTTGGCGATGCATCTCGCTAACACATCGCGCTAACACATCGCCGTGATACGGCATGGGATCACTTGAGAATCAGTAACAGATCGCCCGCTTCAACTTGGCTACCTGATTGGACGAGGAGTTGGGCAACTTCTCCATCTCTTTCTGCATTGAGGACGGTTTCCATTTTCATAGCTTCGAGCGAAAGGAGCTTTTGTCCCTTGGTTACTTTTGCGCCTTGAGTGATCGCAACACCGATGACCATGCCGGGCATGGCTGCTGCAACATGGGTCGGATCGTTTGGATCCGCCTTGGTACGTTTCGCGGCCTTGGTTTCGATGGAGCGATCGACGACTTCGACTTCGCGGGGTTGTCCGTTCAATTCGAAGAAGACGGTTCGTACACCATCTGGACGGGGTTCACCCACGGCGAGGAATTTGATGATCAATCGTTTTCCTGATTCGATATCGACTGAAAACTCCTCACCGAGGCTTGGACCGTAGAAGAAGATCGGGGTAGGCAAAAGCGATACATCGCCGTAGTCCTTCAGGTGAGTCACAAACTCATCGAACACTTTGGGATACAACGCGCTGGTGACCGTTTCTTGCATGGTGGGAACGCGTCCGATCTTCGCCTCGAGATGTTTTTCGGTTGCCGCGAAGTCATGATCTGGGAGCGTCTCACCGGGCCTTGCTGACACCTCTGGATTGTTTCGAAGGATGGCGCGTTTGACTTTCTCAGGGAATCCACCTGGGGGTTGTCCCATCATACCGCCGACCAGATCCAAGACGGAGCCTGGATACGCCAACTCGCGAACCCCATTGGCCACATCGTCTGCGGCTAAATCGTTGGCGACCATAAACAGGGCCAGATCGCCAACCGCCTTGCTCGTAGGAGTGACTTTGACGATGTCTCCGAGCATTTCGTTAGCCGCTGCGTACATTTTGCAGACTTGGTCCCAGCGGTGCGACAGTCCGAGCGCTTTGGCTTGTTGGTACAAATTCGTGTACTGGCCGCCCGGCATTTCATGCTGATAGAGATCTCCAGCTGCGACTAGCGACTCCCCTTCAAATGGTGCATAGAACTGCCGTACTGATTTCCAGTATTCGGATAGCTGTGTAAGGGCATCGGTATCGAGGCGGCTCTCTCGTTTCGAAAACCGTAGCGCTTCAACCAGCGTGTTTAAGTTGACTTGGGAAGTTCCACCTGACATCGATGCGACCGCACCATCGGCGATTTCCAGTCCCTCTTCGGCGGCGTTCAGGATGGAGGAAGCTTGGATACCCGCTGTATCGTGGGTGTGGAAATGGATGGGAATATCTAACTCTTGTCGAAGAGTGGATACCAGCAGTTTCGCTGCCGCAGGCTTGCAGAGTCCTGCCATGTCTTTGATGGCGAGGATATGTGCCCCCATTCTTTGCAGTTCTTTTGCGAGGTCGACATAGTACTTGAGGGAGTATTTCTGCCGTTTTGGATTGAGGATATCACCCGTGTAGCAAATCGCTGCTTCGCAAATCATGCCCGATTCGACGACGGCATCCATGGCGACTCGCATGTTTTCGGTCCAATTGAGCGCATCGAAAACGCGGAAGATATCCACACCGGCAAATGCAGCTTCTTTCACGAACGCTCGAACAATATTGTCGGGGTAATTGGTGTAACCGACGGCGTTCGATGCTCGAAGAAGCATCTGGAACAAGAGATTGGGGATCTTTTCTCGGAGGTCGGCCAGTCGTTGCCATGGGCTTTCTCTAAGGAAACGCATCGAGGTATCGAAGGTGGCTCCCCCCCACATTTCCAGAGAGAATAATTCGGGGGCGAGCCGAGCATAGGCATCAGCGACCTTGAGCATGTCGTATGTTCGGAAGCGTGTTGCCAAGATGGATTGGTGCGCGTCGCGCATCGTCGTATCGGTCAGCAAAAGTTCCTTGGAGTTCCGGATCGACTGGCAGAAGTCCTTTGCGTTGAGTTTGAGGAATTTTTGGCGATAGCCATCTGGGATAGGCTTTGAATAATCGCACGTTGGAGCGATCGCGGGTTCCCGTCGAACTTTGACGGATGTGTTGTCGACCAGCTTGTTTCCATTGACGAGTGTGTCGGCGATGAACCTAAGTATCCGGGTCGCGCGATCGCGTCGTTTGGGAAGTTCAAAGAGTTCTGGGGTTTTGTCGATCATCCGGGTGGTCGCGTCGCCAGCCAGGAACGTTGGATGCGTGATCAATGAGATCAAAAATGGAATGTTGGTTTTCACCCCTCGAATTCGAAACTCTTGGAGGCATCGCTCCATCCGTCCCGCTGCTTCGGAAAGGTTTCGACCCCGCGCGGTGACTTTGACCAACAGAGAGTCGTAGAACGGATTCACCACAGCGCCGCTGAAGGCACTACCTGCATCCAATCGGATACCGAGCCCGCCGGCGCTTCTGTAGTGGGTGATCCGTCCGTAATCGGGACGGAATTGATTGCTCGGGTCTTCTGTGGTGACTCGGCATTGGATCGCGCTGCCAACGACATTGACTTCGTTTTGAAGGGGCAATCCGAGGGCTTGGTTGCCGAGTTTCTCTCCGCAGGAGACGAGGATTTGGGACCGAATCAAGTCGATGCCGGTTACTTCTTCTGTGACCGTATGTTCCACCTGGATTCGAGGGTTGACCTCGATGAAGTAGAACTTGTTGGTGTCCGTATCGAGGAGGAATTCGACCGTGCCAGCGCAGTAGTAACCGACTTCGCGACCGATGGCCAATGCAGCTTCGTGCAACTGCGTCGCCACTTGTTTGGAGAGGTTGGGGGCAGGTGCCAATTCCACAACTTTTTGGTGGCGACGCTGTACGGAACAGTCTCGTTCATGCAAATGGATCAAGTTGCCGAATTGATCGCCGAGGATTTGCACCTCGATATGGCGAGCTCGTGAAACCAGTTTTTCGAGAAAGACTTCGTCGCTTCCGAAGGCATTCTTCGATTCGCGTTGGGCTTGTTCGAGATTCGTGGCTAATTGGTCTTCGGACTCCACCACACGCATTCCTCGCCCGCCGCCACCCTTCGATGCTTTGAGCATGATTGGGTATCCCATTGTGCACGCTAGTTCGATTGCCTCTTGAAGGTTGCGTACTGCGGCGGAGGAGCCGTCGAGTACAGGAACCCCTACCTTTTTGGCGATTTCACGAGCGGCGACCTTATCGCCGAGCATCTCAAGGGCTTCGACGCTCGGCCCGATGAACATGATTCCCTCCGCTCGCAGAGCGCGAGCAAACTCGGCATTCTCTGATAGGAATCCATATCCCGGATGAACGGCATCGATCTTGTTATCGCGACATAGCCGAACGATTCCTTCGATATCCAAGTACGACCGAATCGGCTCCCCGGGCTTGCCAATCGGGTATGCTTCGTCTGCCTTGAATCGGTGTAGCGCAAATCGATCTTCGTGGGAATAAATAGCGACTGTTCGAATCGCTAGTTCGTGCGCACTGCGAAAAATACGGATAGCAATCTCGCTACGATTCGCAGCGAGAAGTCGTCGGATCGGGGCCATAGAACGTGACGATCGAAGTTGGAGGATACTTCAAGGAATTGGAAGGATATGTAGTATACCCAAATTCCAAAATCGCATCTGCTATTTCGGCGTGTTGCGAGTGCCGAATCTCAAGACAGTGGCCAGACATTGGGCCGATGATCATGCGTAACGTGGCTGCGAGCTGTCCATGTACCAGCATTGCGTCCTCCATTTACCGCAATGGATTGTCCGTTTAAGAACTCTCCATCACCCATACTGATAGCTGCAGTTATGCGGGCCACATCTTCTGGCGTTCCCCAACGATCGAGGAGCGACTCACCGCACGCGCGTTCGCTCCATTCTACGGATGTCGATTCCCCCCAATCCGTTTTGATCCAACCTGGAAGGATACAGTTGACACGAATCCGTGGGGCGTAGGATTTGGCAAGGCTTTTAGAAAACGCACTCACCGCCGATTTCACGGCGCAGAAGTATTGGCCGCTATCTCCCTCCATACCTTCGTCAGCTTGATCCCACCCCAAATGAACCATCGACGGTAGCATCCGATGCGGCAGGTTTTGGTGAAGCATGTAGCGGGCAACCGATCGGCTGAGCATCAGAGTGCTTTGGACATCGGTGGCCCATAGTTCTCGAAATTTTCGCTCGAAACTCCATCCGCGAGACTCCCCCGTCAGGACATCGGCTCCGGCCGCATGAACCCAAACATTGACGTAGCCCTTCCAAGCAAAGGCAGATTGGACAAGAGAGTAGGCTGAATGCGGACATTGAATATCCGCCATGATGACGCGGGTCTGCCCCTCTGTTCGCTGCCCTTTTGGTCGCTGCAATTTGAATGGGTGTACGTCGGACTTCGGTTCGAGCAACTGAATGGCTTTGACGGTTTGCTCGATTCCCGCAAGATTGCTCCGTCCGTGTAACAACAAAGAGGCGCCCCTGGCTGCAAACTCAATCGCGATGGCTT
>Ga0194130_10006956_pt1 | contig 12801 bp, 16 predicted proteins | sample TA2KigsurfametaG_FD_160084 | JGI IMG/M metagenome (GOLD analysis project Ga0194130, IMG submission 160084) | Freshwater microbial communities from Lake Tanganyika, Tanzania - TA2015050 Kigoma 12 surface | ecosystem: Environmental > Aquatic > Freshwater > Lake | place: Tanzania: Lake Tanganyika... | reverse complement strand
CACCCACCTCACCCCTTTATCGGTCCAGTGCTTATGAGAGCGGGTGGTCGTAGTCATGCTGCAGCTCCTTGTTGAGCTGCCTCCAGGGGCGTACGCCCCTGGAGGGCCGAATGTGGCATGAACGTGTTTTACTCCCAGCGCCAGCGATCAGCCAGGAGTTGAGCCTCGGGAGCTGTGGTGAACAGCTCGGTGTTGAGGAACTCATCCCGGAACCGTCCGTTGAACGATTCCGCAAAGCCGTTCTCCCATGGGGATCCCGGTTCGATGTAGGCCGTGCTAGTGGTGTCGCTGGCCTCGCACCAGTCCCGTAGAGCTTGAGCGATGAATTCCGGCCCGTTGTCAGACCGGATGAACGTCGGTGCCGGATAGACGCTGGTCAGCTCTTCCAGCACGGCAACCACGTCCTTGGCCTGCAGCGCCTGCCCACCCGAATCGCCAGGCAGAGGCGGCTGTGCTCATCGATCACGTTCCCCCGGTTTCAGGAAAGTTGTCACCCCTTTGATCAGGACACACGGGGGCTTGAGGACATGACCAATGCGTCGTTACAGCGAGACCGTTAAAGCTGATGAGAGGAGGCGGATGAGTCCGCCTCACAGGCAGCGGGACGTCCCCAAAACTCCGCAGTGCGGAACATCTGGCAGCCCTGGTATCTCACGTTATATGATTGAGGTAGGTAGCACTCAACTCTTAGCGCTTATGGTCTCAACAATGGCACTGAGAGCTGATCTGCTGATCAACGTGGCGAGACAAAATATCTAGATCTTTAGAGTTTGAGTGCAGCAGTTGCTCATCGGTGAGACCACGATCAGAGGCGATAGCCCGACACAAGAGTTATCGATGGAGCCCACAAAAAGCCATGGCTCTGGCTCATCGCCAACCTGAGAACACCTAGGAATCTTACTTAGAACCAGCTCTATCCAATCAAAGTAAGGCAAGCCATAATGACGAAGCACAAAGCGGTAACCCACATGGAAGACCAAAGCCGCAAGGTCAGCTCAGAAAAACAGCAAATCACAACTTGCTGCATTCTTTTTTCCACCGCAGACTGGGATGAGCCCTACTGGACGAACAAGCAGCATTGCGCAAAATCAATAGCAAGCTTAGGGATCAAAGTGCTGTATGTCGAAAGCATTGGTCTCCGCAGCCCAAAGGCGAATAGTAGCAGAGACCTAAAGAGAATAATAAAGAGAATCAAGAAAGCTGCTATTTCATATTTGGTTGGCCCCAGCAAACGCGGTATTGGAATCTATGTTGTCTCTCCATTGGCCCTGCCTGGAATTGGCTCATCAACCTTCTGGTCAACAGTCAATACATGGTTTTTAGACTTTTTAGTGAAGGCGTCGGTTCGCAGATTGGGCTTTAGAAATGCACTTATCTGGGCTTATCACCCCTTAATCGGAAACTGCCTTAAAATGCCTCAAATCTCAAGATCTTTGTATCATTGCGTAGACGATTTGTCGTCAGTTCCAGGGATCGATGCAGTAGAGTTCAGAATCGCCGAAATCAGGTTACTGCAAAGAGTTGATGCTTGCTATGTAACAACCACGAATCTGCTTAAACAGTGTCTTCCCTACAATTCCAGTACACATTATCTGCCAAATGTAGTAGATATAGAGCACTTCTCACGTATAGATACAGTCAAGAAAGAGCTCCCAGCGCCGCTCAGATTCATACCAGAACCAAGAATAGTCTATCATGGCGTACTTTCAGATTTCAAGTTAGACTTCTGCTTACTGCTTGAATGCGCAGAGCTCCGTCCTGACTGGAGCTTTGTTCTCATAGGCGAGGAACGCGAAGGGCAACGAGACCCATTAGTCGAGAAGCTTCGAAGCTTGAAAAATACGTATTTCATAGGTTACATACCATACAAAGACATGCCACAATACCTCAACAACATGAACGTAGGCATTCTACCTTCGCTAATCAACCAATACACATCAAGCATGTTCCCAATGAAGTTTTATGAATATATAGCATCTGGAATACCCGTAGTTTCTACCCCGCTAGCCTTTACAGCATCGGTTTCAGGCGGATTGCTAATTAGCGACAACTCCGCAGGATTTTTAGAAGCAATCACGATACAACTTGAGAAAGGGCGACTATCAAAAAGAGAAGCTGAGACAATTATTGGTGACAACACCTGGACCGCAAGAACACGCAAGATGCTAATGCAGGCCTAGCAAGGTCAATTGTTACTTTTTGGTAAAAATAAAGATGGGTAATTACTCATATGGCAATAGGCGATTAAGATCTTGTATCATTAACATTCGCAAACCGACAGATGCTTAATATTAGCTAGAATATTATCCAACTGCGGCATGCTCCAATGAACTCTGCATCGTTTAGATTGGCTAGTGAAGCTGTTCTGGCTCGGCAACCACTGCGATTAGTGAAGGGTTTTCTTTCAAAGTATTTAATCTATCCATATGGGGAAAGGCGAGAACAGCGCCTGATCAGATCAAAACTGAGATCTTTACGCGGATATTATGCACAGTCTTATAACGAAAGGATCGAAGTAAGCAGGGCAAAGCTTGTCGAACTACTAGCATTTGCAAACTATCACGTCCCTTACTACAGTGATCTCTTTAAGAGTGTAAGCTTTGATCCAGAGAAAGTCTACTCAGATATTGGTTATATAAATGATATCCCCCTTCTAACCAAGGCCATTATCAGGGAACAAGGCGATAGACTCCTATCAACACCTTTAAATAAGTGCCGCCACTATATCTGCAAAACAGGAGGTTCTACAGGCCAGTCTTGTGTAATTTACTATGACCTTGAAGCAGCCGATTATTCCGCAGCTGTGACCCTATTCGCACGTGAGAAGATAGGGAAAACAATACTTGAACCGGAACTACATTTCGCCTCTCGCTTTCCAGACCATCGAGATGCCGGCTGGCGAGATAGAGAGTTTTGGAAATGCTTATCCCTCAATCGGAGCAATATTTTTTTCAATAATACAGACGATGACAGCTTAGAGGAAATGTGGCAGATAATCAAGAGGAGAAGACCCCACCTTGTTCATGAGCATAGTTCAACAATCTACGCGCTAGCTTGTTATGTCGAAAGGACATACGGGAGCAGCAGCGGTGTTTTCAAGATATTCGAATCGAGTGGCGAAACTCTTCTACCTTACATGCGCAAGAAGATTCAGGAAGTCTTTAACTGCAGAGTGGTCAATCGATATGGGCTTGCAGAGGCTGGCGTGATTGCCTACCAGTTTGATGACAGCTCAGATCAAATGCAATTCCTTGAGTCGGAGTGCTGGCCAGAAGAGCATGCCACCAATGGCCGGAGTGAGCTGGTGATAACACCATTAAGAAACAAGCTGATGCCATTGATACGCTATACAACAGGAGATGAAGCATCAATCATACAGAATGATAGTGGAATGGCAATCAAAGGGGTTGTCGGGCGGATGCATGATGTTGTTATGATTAGTGGTCAACAAGTGCCAACTCATCACATCATGGATGTCTTGGATCACAGGGTTGGCGGCATTCAGGAGTTTCAGATTAATACATCTACTCAACCAATGACACTACGCGTAGTGCTAGAGCCCGAAGGTAATGCAGAGCTTATTAAGCAGAAAATTGAAAGCATCTGGCCAAATGGCTTGAACATAGAATTAACTGATCTATCTCAATTAGTCAGGGTTGGTGGGCGCAATAAGTTTCGTCATGTCGTAGACCAATGATCATAGTCCTAGCTCCTGAGTCTGCCAAGCAGGCAGCCCTACTTGTCACAGCTGCACTAAGAAGATCTGCAACTTTTAGTCAAGTTGAGCTATTTTTTGGCGGCTCAGTCCGCGCCCAGACTTACGACGTGATTGTAGCGGTTAACCCTGATGTAGAGGTTACTGAGCATCTAAAAAAAGCGTTAAGTGGAAGACCTCCCGCTAAGGTCATCTTATTCGGTTCCCTAACCCAGGAACTCCTGGATCTGTTTGATGTGAAGCATCGGGAATGGCCAAGTCAGCTAGTTGCTGCTGCCAATAGCAAGCACGCGCTAGCCGGAAACTATGCTGAAAGCAACGCGTCTATCCAATATACACGTCTAGCTTCGAGTCTAGGAGCTCGGTCATGGCAAAGGCCACTAGAGAGATTTGATTTCGCGAATGAGTGGAATAACCTGGGATATGGTGCTGTAAGAGCAGATCAATCGGACTGGGCAATAGCCATACCTGTTCAAGCCAATGAATCAAGCTCCATAGCAGAGATTGCATCGCATGATTTCGCAGGTCTTGCATATTCAGCGCTAGCAGATCTAGATCATTCAAGCATCTTATGGTTTAATCGAGTCAATGGTCCCATAGACTCCTTTGAGTGGAGAATCATAGAGAACTTTCTTTCAAGCTGGAGAAAGTCGGATCTGCCGTGTATCCCTATTTTAAAAGAAGTCCCGCACGGGTACGATTGCTGCGTCACAATGCGATTGGATTGTGATGAAGATGTCGAATCAGCCCGTGAGCTGAGGCGTGAATACCACCAATTAGAAGTTCCTTTTTCTCTTGCTATTCACACTCGCAATCTTCAGGATCGTCGCCAACATCAGTTGGTGGAGGAGATGGCTTGTGAGGGAGAAAGCATTCTTTCTCATTCCGCCACTCATGCTAGCAACTGGGGGGGGAGCTATAGATCAGCAATTGAAGAAGCAAGCCTTTCGGCACAGGCGCTCAAAGAGCTGACTGGACAATCCCCTAAATACGCCGTTTCCCCGTTTCATCAGACACCGAGCTTTGCCCTGCAGGCTTTAGCAGACTGTGGTTATTCAGGATGTATCGGTGGGATCATCAGTTGCAACCCAGAGTTTCTCCTTGCCAGAGGTGGAGAGCTAGCGGATATGCCACGGCAATTTATTGGGCATAGCCAGCAACATATGCTTCACGGTGACTGTTTGCTAGAGGGAGCAGACCCACTAGAAACATCCAAACGAGCTTTTGATTTGGCCAAAGAAACAGGTATGCTGTTTGGCTACCTTGATCACCCTTTTTCAGAGCGCTACTCATATGGATGGTTAGACGAGATGTCTCGGATTAATGCGCACAGAGATTTAGTTTCGTTTATCAAGAACACAGCAGAACGACCACTCTTTCTCTCGGAAGATTCTGCTCTTGATTTTCTGCTTTTTAAGTCTAGAATCCAGATTATCGATCATGGTCAAGCATTTGTTGTATGCATCGACGATTCAACTGGCCCAATAACCCATGATGCATGCATTGAATACCATGGAGATACATTCGTGGCAACCAATGGCTGCATTCTAAATAAGTAGAAGGCCGTTAAGATTGCACTTATTACCTATCTCGATGATTCTGCGGCCCGTTCTGTTGTTATTGAGCGTAGTCTTTCAAGCCAGACCTGATTTGCAAAAAGCTTTGTATAACGACTTCTAGACTCTTGACAAGCTCGTCTGTAAAGATCTTGATCACTAAGTTTAGACAGAGCGTAGGCCAAATCCTGGGGTTGGTGACTCCATGGCAATGCGCCAATCTCAGATACCCACGCCATTCCTGAGCGTGAGTATTTAAAGGCCAACGCAGGTATTCCTGATGCCATAGCTTCAAGTTGGACGATTCCAAATGCCTCATTGCAACGATCTGATGGCAAAACTAAGACGTGAGCGGCCGCAAGCACGTTGAATTTTACCTCTTCGGTGACTTGACCGTAAAAGCTTATATTCTGCTCACACCCTAATGATGAGATGGCGTAAGACTCTAATTGCATTCGCTTAGGGCCATCACCAACTACAGATAACTTCCAGGGACTTGGCATGGACTCCAAGGCTTCGATGAGCCAGTCAACACGCTTGTAACTATCTAGCCTACCGATAAATGCAACGTGAAGATATGATTCGGGTGGCACCCTCTCTTGAATTTTCAAGAGCTGGTTCTCACAGTTCAAATCCAGAGAACAGGGTAATACATCGATCCTAATCGAAGGAAATAAGATCTTTAGCTCACTTTTCAGGCGCGGAGAAGTTGTAATAATAGAGTCTGCCAAAAGTGGTAAAAGCAAAAAGGCTATTCTTTGATAGGTAATATTAGCCAATGGCGAGCGACCTGGCCTTTCGTCAAGAAAGCTATGCCAATGCACGCTAATCCTTCTTGTTGGCCTAATAGCTTTTGCCACAAGTAGCAGGATTAAAACTTCGGGAGAGGGCAAGTGCCCATGTAAAGGAGAAGAATCAAACAACAAGCTCAATAAGGATCGGGATGGCAATGGGCAATACAACCGAGATAGCCGAATACTCTTCAGACTAACTCTGCGATAAGAAACCGTGAGAGGGTCCCTGTCGTCAGGTCGCTGATCTGCAGGAGCCAGACTGAAAACGGCTCCGCCCCAGAAAGAGGCAAGCTGATGTGCAACACGCTCTACACCTCCATACCCGGGAGGTCTCTCGCGTAACAGCTGAACAATCAAGATTGTTCAATCGAGCCAATACGCTCGCCGGTATAGCCGGCCCGGTCCCGCACCTGCTGGCACCAATCGAGATTATCGAGATACCAGCGCACCGTTGCCTCTAGACCCTGCTCAAAGCTGTGGCGCGGCTTCCAGCCCAACTCCGCGGTGATCTTTGAAGCGTCGATTGCATAACGACGATCGTGACCAGGCCGATCGCTCACGCGAGTGATCAGACGGATATGGGGAGCACCCTCGGGTCGTAACTGATCCATCAGGGCACAAATCGTTTCTACCACGTCGCGATTGGTGCGCTCGCTGGGGCTGCCGTGATCACCGGCGCCACCCACGCAGTAGCTCTCGCCCAGGCGCCCGCGAGTGGCCGCCAGCAGCAGGGCCTCCACATGGTCTTCCACGTAGAGCCAATCACGCACGTTGGCCCCATCGCCATAGAGCGGGATCGGCTCCCCGGCCACGGCCTTCAGGATCACCACCGGGATCAGTTTTTCGGGGAACTGCCAGGGCCCGTAGTTGTTGGAGCAGTTGGTGAGCACTACCGGTAGTCCGTAGGTGTGGTGCCATGCGCTCACCAGGTGATCACTGGCTGCCTTACTGGCTGAGTAAGGGCTTCGGGGGTCGTAGGGGGTGGTTTCAGAAAAACGACCTGTTGGGCCTAAGGAACCAAACACCTCATCCGTGCTGATGTGGTGGAAGCGAAAACCCTGCTGACGCTCCTGAGGCAACTGCTCCCAATGGGTGCGCACGGCCTGCAGAAGGTTAAAGGTGCCAGTCACGTTGCTCTCAATGAAAGCTCCAGGGCCATCGATCGATCGATCCACGTGGCTCTCAGCCGCCAGATGCATCACCAGATCCGGATCCGCCTGACGCACCGCCTCAGCCGTGGCTTCGGCATCGGCAAGATCCACCCTTAAGAAATGGTGGCGGGGATGCTCACCAATGCTCGTGAGATCGCTGGCGTAGCCAAACTTGTCGAGGTTGAACACCTGGGCGTCCGTGTCTGCTAAAAGGCGCCGCACGACTGCACTGCCAATAAAACCGGCGCCGCCGGTCACCAACACGCGCGCTCCCGGGTTCAGCCATGGGGTGCTCATCAGCGGGATGCGTTCAGCTCGGATGAACTTAGAACTTCCGCCAAAGCCGCTCGCCAGTGCAATGGCTCCAGCCCCAGAGCCGCACGGCTGCTGCTGCAGTCGAGCAGGGAATAGCTGGGGCGCTGTGCCGGGGTGGGGTAGTCGGCTGTGGTGAGTGGCAGCACCCGCGCCGCCCGCTCCAGCAGCCCCGCCACCACCCCGAGCTCACCAATGGCCACAGCAAAGTCATACCAACTGGCCACACCGGCATCGCTCCAGTGCATGATCCGCGGCAGCGAGCCTTCTGCATCAGGCTCCAGGCCTACGCCAATCGCCCGCCAGCAGGCCGCGGCCAGGGTGTGGGTGGCCGTGGGGCAGCCCACCTGGTCGGCCACCACCGCCAGGGGTTGGCCGGTTGCGGAGCGCTCGCGATGCAGGCGCAGCATCGTGAGGCAGAAATTCTTGCCCACCGGGCCATACAGCCAGCTGGTGCGCAGCACCCGGGCGCCGGGCAAGGCCAGGGCCGCCGCCTCCCCCGCCGCCTTGCTGGCGCCATACACCCCCAGGGGATCGAGGGCCTGATCCGGCCGGCAGGGCCTGCCCTGCTCGCCGTTGAACACGAAATCGGTGCTCAGCTGCAGCAACCGGCCCTGGCCGCTGGGGCCTCGATCCAACGCCGCAAGCGCCTCGGCAAAGGCCCTTGGGGCTTCGGCATTCACGGCCTGGGTGAGCTCCGGCTTGCTTTCGGCCTTGTCCACCGCCGTGTAGGCGCCGGCATTGAGCACCCAGTCCGGGCGATAGGCCTGCACAGAGGCGCGGCAGGCCTCGGGGTTGGCCAGATCCAGTTCCGCGCGGCCCTCTCCGCCCAAGCGGCTGGTGGCGATCAGCTCCACCCCCGCTGGCTTCGAGGCGATCAGGGCCTGGCCCAGCTGGCCGGCGGCGCCGGTGAGCAGCACCCTCATGGCTGGGGCAAGGCCAACATTCGGAGCCATTGTGGGCGGAACAGGCAAGTAGCAGCAAGGAAACTCCTAGAGTAAGGATTCCTTTCCGGCGCAGGAATCATGGTTGTCGCCAAGCGCACCAGCAAAAACCAGCTCACCCTGCCCAAGGCCGTGGTGGAACAGACGGGTCAGGTCGACTACTACGACGTCACCTGCGACAACGGCCGCATCGTGCTCACGCCGCTCCACCCCGGTGGAGCCACAGCGGTGCGAGCCCGTCTGGCGGAGCTCGGGATCAGCGAAGCCGATGTGGCCGATGCCGTGAACTGGGCCCGCCAGGCGTGAACCGTGATCCGATCCGAGCGGTGCTCGACACCAACGTGTTGCATTCAGCGCTGTTGTTCGGCACTGGCCAGCTCAGTTGGTTGCGGCCTTGCTGGCAGCGCGGAACGGTGATTCCTGTTGTGGCTGAACCCACGGTGCGAGAGCTGTTACGGGTGTTGGCCTATCCCAAATTCAGCCTGAACCGAGCGGATCGAGAGCGCCTCCTGGAAGATCTGCTGCCGTGGTGTGAAAGCTGGACGGGACCGATCCCCACAAGCTCCCACCGCGTGCGAGACCCCCATGATCAGGTCTTCCTTGATCTGGCTCTGGCGGCAGCCACCCCTGTGCTGGTGAGTGGCGATGCCGACTTGCTGGCCCTTGAGGAGTCGGTGAATCCGCTGTTGATCCTCAGCCCTGCCGACTTCCAGACGTGGCTGGCTGATTCCCGCTGAACAGGTCACCGTTGGCCAGCTCCGCCAGCAACGGCGCCACAGCATCCTTCTCGGAGAGCTGGGGGGCTGTGAACTCCGACTCCGCCCCCGCCAGAGCCTCCAGGGGCCAGGCGATCGCCAGCTCCGGATCGTCCCAACGAATGGCGCGCTCACACTCCCGGTGCCAGTAGTCAGTGGTTTTGTAGAGCACCTCGGCCTGCTCGCTCAAGGTGAGAAAGCCGTGGGCAAAACCCGCCGGCAGCCAAAGCTGCTGATGGTTGTTGGCGCTCAGGTGCGCCCCCGCCCACTGGCCAAAACTGGGTGAGCCATGGCGAAGGTCCACCGCCACATCGAAGATCTCGCCCACCACGCAGCGCACCAGCTTGCCCTGGGGGTGCGGCGGCACTTGATAGTGCAGGCCCCGCAGCACGCCGCGGCTGGAGCGGGAGTGGTTGTCCTGCACAAAGGTGGGCGCCGGCTGGCCCTGGGCCGCCAGCAGCTCGGCGAAGTGGCGGGCGTTCCAACTTTCGAAGAAGAAGCCCCGCCCATCCCCAAAGATCCGGGGCGTCAGCAGCAGCGGGCCCTCGAGCGCCACCCCTGCTCCGTTGGTGAGCGGCTCAGCCTGCATCGGGCCGCTCCAGCAGCTGCAGCAGGTAATCGCCGTAGCCACTCTTGCGCAGCGGCACCGCCAGGGCCGCGAGCTGCTCGTTGCTGATCCAGCCCAGCCGCCAGGCCACCTCCTCCGGGCAGCCCACCTTCAGCCCCTGGCGGTGCTCCAGGGTGCGGATGTAGCTGCCGGCCTCATGCAGCGAATCGCAGGTGCCGGTGTCGAGCCAGGCCATGCCGCGGCCCATCAGCTCCACCTGCAGCAGTCCCTCCTCCAAGTACTGGCGGTTCAGGTCAGTGATCTCCAGCTCACCGCGGGCGGACGGCCGGATCTGGCGGGCCCGCTCCACCACCGAGGCGTCATAGAAATAGAGCCCCGTCACCGCGTAGCGCGAGCGGGGCCGCGCCGGCTTTTCCTCCAGGCTCAGCACCCGCCCATCCAGCGCAAACTCCACCACCCCATAGCGCTCGGGATCGCGCACCGGATAGGCAAACACCGTGGCGCCTTCGCCGCCTCCATTGCTGGCCCGCAGCTGGGGGGTGAGGTCGTGGCCATGGAAGAGGTTGTCGCCCAGCACCAGGGCTGCCGGGGCGCCATTGAGAAACTCAGCGCCGATCAGGAAGGCCTGGCCCAGGCCATCGGGGCTGGGCTGCACGGCATAGGCGATCGTCATGCCCCAAGCGCTGCCATCCCCCAGCAACCGCTGAAACGCAGGCTGATCCTGGGGCGTGCTGATGATCAGCACCTCGCGAATCCCGGCCAGCATGAGGGTGCTGAGCGGATAATAAATCATCGGCTTGTCGTACACCGGCAGCAGCTGCTTGCTCACCGCCTGGGTAATCGGATGCAGCCGGGTGCCGCTACCCCCGGCCAGGATGATGCCCTTGCGGGTCATGGGGCCCCCCTCCGCGGCACTGTCCGCTGAGAGGATGCTGCCATGGCCGGTCCCACCCTGCTCTTGCATGCCCCGGGCGCCCCGGGCCTGCGCTGGTTTGGCCTGGGCCCGGGCCTGCGGCCCACCCGCGGGCTCTGGAAGCTGCAGCGCCTGTTCAACAAGCACGCCTTCTGGGCTCGGGGCCGCAGCCTAGCGGATCTGCGCCGGCTGCTGGCCGGCAGCACCGTGGTGGTGAGCCTCTGGCAGGGCAAACGCCTGGTGGGCTTCGGCCGGGCCAGCAGCGACGGCGTCTGCCGTGCCGTGCTCTGGGATGTGGTGGTGGCCGGCGAGCTGCACGGCCGCGGCCTCGGCCGCCGCGTGGTGGAGGCCCTGCTGACGGCCCCAGCCCTGCGCGGCGTCGAGCGCGTTTACCTGATGACCACCAACAGCGCCGGCTTCTACGAGCAGCTGGGCTTCCGCGACGCGGCCCCCCAGGCGCTGCTGGTGCGGCAACCGCTGGCAGAAGGGGGCGCCTCAGGGGACGCCAGCCTCTCAACCGGGTAAGACAACGCGCCTGCAGCCGCCACCAGGGCCGGATCGATCGTCACCGGCAACAGGCCCAGGCGAAAGGCCACCTGGAGCTGAAGCAGCACGGGCACGGTGGCCAACCCAGGCCGGTAGCGCTGCCGGTGCCGCACCATCGCAACGTCGTCGGGTGCAGCAGGCCAGCACCCACCCGCTCCAACCAGTCGAGGGCAACCGCACTGCCAGGCCCCGGCACCAACAACGCCCGCAACACGCTGCCATCGATCAGGCGGCCATGGCTGCCCATGCGCCTCCAAGGGTCAAACGACTCCATGACCAGCCTCGCGATGCAGGTGCCGCAAGCGCTCCAACCACAGCTCGGCCCCGGCCTGGCCGCATGGCTCAGGAATCAGCCGCGCCACCGGCTTGCCATGCCGGCTGATCACCACCGAATCGCCCGCCTGGACCCGATCGAGCAACCCAGACAGGGTTTGGCGCGCCTGGGCCAGGGGAACCGTGGTCATGGCAGCGGGAGGGTTGTAGGGCTGGGCACTGTCAGGGAGGTTGTACAGCTGTACAGCGACCCGGACAGCACCGGATGCGACAACGACAGTCTTCCCACAGCCGGCAAAACAGCCAGGTCAACCAGCTCAAGTTGCTCAAGCCAACGCGATCCGTTCAGCCCGGCAACGCCGCCATCAGGCTGCCCATCTCCAGCGCCTGCAGGCCGTAGGTCCAGCCCAGATTGCTCTTGATGCCGGCCCGCTCCAGGGCCTGCTGGAGGGTGTCGGTGGTGAGCACGCCGAAGATCACGGGCACGCCGGTGTCGCGGCTCACCGCGGCCACGCCCTTGCTCACCTCAGCAACCACCACATCGAAGTGGGGAGTGTCGCCACGGATCACGGCCCCCAGGGTGATCACCACCTGGTAGCGACCGCTGGCCGCCAGGCGCTGGGCCACCAGGGGAATCTCGAAGCTGCCGGGCACCCAGGCGATGTCGAGCTGGGTGCTGGTGGCCGCCGTATCAATTCCGTGGCGGCCCAGGCAGTCGAGGCAGCCACTCAGCAGCTTGCCGGTGACCAGATCGTTGAACCGGGCCACCACAATGGCGATGCGGAGATCACTGGCGCCGGTGAAGGTGCCCTCGAAGCTGGCCACGGAGTTGGTGTGCGAATGCCCTCAGGCTACGCAGCAGCGCCTAGACCACAAAGATGCTCATGCCCCAGTTGAGCAGCACCAGGGCCACCCAGGCCAGGCCGCCTAGCAGGATCAGGCGGTTGGAGCGGCCCGAATCCTCACTGCTGGCGTACAGCACCGGCACCGCCACGATCAGGGCGAACGACAGCACCACCAGGGCCAGAACGGTGAGGGTGTTGAGGATCTGCATGGATCAGCAGCGGCGCTGTGCCGGTCAGTTGGGGGATTCTCACACGCAGGCCCGGCTCTCCAGCACCGCTGCTTCACAACTCGATGCCGGCCCCCGAAAAAGATCGATCAGAGCTACGTTGTACGCAAATCTGATCGATCGACCATGGATGTCACCACGGTGTCGCCGAAGTTCCAGGTGGTCATCCCCCGCGGCGTCCGGGAGCAGATGGGTCTGAAGG
>Ga0194130_10006954_pt1 | contig 12804 bp, 19 predicted proteins | sample TA2KigsurfametaG_FD_160084 | JGI IMG/M metagenome (GOLD analysis project Ga0194130, IMG submission 160084) | Freshwater microbial communities from Lake Tanganyika, Tanzania - TA2015050 Kigoma 12 surface | ecosystem: Environmental > Aquatic > Freshwater > Lake | place: Tanzania: Lake Tanganyika... | reverse complement strand
TGAGCCAGACACCATATGGTAAGGAAATCATCGGGATTTTGACGCATTTAGTTGATACAACACAAAACGACGCATTTCAGGATAAGTATTTCAGCGGCATTGACATTGATTTGTCGAAAGTGCTGTTTATTTTCTCTTACAATGACCCTTCTCTCATCGACAAGATTTTGCTCGACCGTATTCACAGGGTTACGTTTGACCCACTTACATTGGAAGATAAGTTGGTTATTACGAAGAAATACCTTTTGCCCGAACTTTATAAGAAGTTTAATCTCGAAGGACACGTGGAATTCGGTGATGAAGTGGTGGAATACTTAATTGACGCTTATACGGCAGAATCGGGTGTTAGAAAACTGAAGGAAACGTTATTCGAGATTATTAGTGAGATAAACTTGGATATTCTTAACGGAATGACTAAGATACCTGTTGTGCTGACACCTGAATTGGTTAGAACAAAGTATTTGAAAGACCGACAAGAAGTGATGCTTTATAAGATTCACACTGAACCAGCGGTTGGCTTGATAAATGGGTTGTGGGCGAATTCTCTCGGTAAGGGCGGTGTATTGCCGATTGAATCGTCGTGGTTTCACACCGGAACCAAGTTTGACTTGAAATTGACTGGAATGCAGGGGGATGTCATGAAAGAGAGTATGAATGTGGCTAAATCGCTGGCTTGGAACAAGGCTGGGTGTAGTGGAGACGAGGTTCGAGGCATTCACGTTCATTGCCCTGAAGGTGCGACACCTAAAGATGGACCCTCTGCTGGTGCTGCTATTACAGTTGTTATGTATAGTCTTTTGAAAAACAAGAAAATCAAGAATGATGTGGCTATAACTGGTGAAATAACACTGCGTGGTGATGTGACAGCGATTGGCGGACTGGAATTGAAAATATTGGGCGGTCTTAAGGCGGGAGTGAAAACCTTTATATTTCCAGCAGAAAACGAGAAGGATTTCGTCAAGATTAAGGAGCGATATGGAGAGAATGCTGCCTTTAATTCGGCTAAATATGTGCCGGTGAAAACAATTGACGACGTGTTGGAATTGGTTTTTGTGTGAGCAATATACATATAAAAGATGGCTATGGATTTGAATTTTGTCAACGTTATACAGTTTTTTTCATACATTTCACCGCTTTTGCTGGGGTTTTTCATGCTGATGTCGTCGTTTTTCAATGGCAATATTAAGGGACTCGTGTATTTGGGTGGAGCAATGATCGCTGCCACAATTGGACTTATGTTACAGCCGATTATAGGAAGTAAAAAGGATTTATTGAACGCATCCGGGGCGTGCGACTTGTTTGAGATGCCATTCTACGGAAATTCTTTTAATAGCCCTTCTCTCCACAGTTTATTCATTGCTTTTACGACGGCTTACTTATTTATGCCTATGATATCAAATGATGCGATGAATTATCCAGTGTTGATTTCGCTTGTAGTGCTGTTTTGCGTGGATGCTTTTACTAAGACACAGGGCAAGTGTACTACTGGATTGGGCGTGTTTGTGGGTGGATTGATGGGAGTTGTGCTTGGATTGGCTTATTGGGCGATTTTTCACTATGCTGGGATGAAGAGCGTGTTGTATTTCGAGCCAGAGGGCAGCAACAATGTGGTTTGTAACCGCCCGTCGCGACAGACTTTTAAGTGTAAGGTGTATAAGGGCGGCAAGTTGATCGGTTCCCTTTAATAACCGTTTTATTGTTCCAGTCAATTCGGAGTGAACTTATTATGGTGTAACAATTTTTTAATAGATTTACTCAATTATATCATAAATAACTTTGTTCTAATTGATTGAGTTGGAAAAAATAAGTACAAAGCCCCATGCCGGCAGGCATATCTAACAACCGTTTTTGAGTGGCAATGAGTTGTAATGTTGTTTCAAAAAAATTGAAATGCTTTTTTTGAAATGAATAAAAGGTATTTTCCCTTCTTCTAGCAAACCAAACCAACATCAAACATGACAAGCAACGAGGTCAAGCAGCGCATTTCCGAGGTCGAGGAAGACATCGGCAGCGTGAACTTCATGACCAAGAACAACGACGACGGCGACTACTGCTGCTACTTCTGCGACACAGTCATCGACAGCATGGACTTCAAGACAATCGCGACAGGCCGATACGAGTGGGAACGCGGCATCGAGTACCTGGTGTGCGGCATCAACTGCGAGCGAGTGCCGGAATCGCACAAGGGACGCTGCGGCGAGTGCGACAAGGTGGTCGACATCGGCTACTATCGCGACCTGCCTCACAGCATGCTCTGTGAAACTTGCACACACACCAGCAAGACTTGCTGCTACTACTGCGGCGACCACATCGAGAACATCGACACGGCCAGAACCATCTGCGACACTGACGACAACATCAAGAACCTCGTCTGCTCTTTCCACTGCGATGGCATTCCCGACGAGATCAAGGACAACTGCTCCTACTGCGGCACGCTCTTCTTCGATCCCAGGTCGGATATTTGCAGCGGGTGCTGGTGCGCCGAGCGTGAAATGTAAAAGAAAGGGTGTGTAAAAAACGAAACAAACGAAACAAATGTAAAAAAACGAAACAAATGTAAAAAAACGAAACACATGTAAAAGTTAGACATAGACCAATAAAGAGAAGTTTTTCTCATTATTCTGTGACTGAAAATGTGATGTTTTCAGATTCAGATTCAACATTGTTTTGTGTTTGAGTGGAAGAAGGAACAGTGCTATAATTCATAAATTCACCCTGATTTTTTTGTAAAAATGACATAATGTCTTTTAATACTCGCTGTGCATAGAGTGTGTGGCTATAATCTAGTCTAGTTGGTGTTTTTTTCATGTATTCTGCTCTGAATGCTTTGACTATTGCTGGAAAATTCGCACGTTTATATGTTTCTAATACGCTAATGTCTGGTATGTTGGATTTTGGGTTGCCATTTAAAGTCGCTTGATTGTGAAATTTAAAAAAATAATGTTTTAGTTGCTCTTTTGTTCTAACAAGTTTTTTAATAGGATATTTTTTTAAAAAATCTTGAGCGTGATTTCTACATGTAGGACATGGTATCATCGAACACACACCACTTAATATATCTAAACATGTGTCGATGTTAGAATTAAAAAACTGTTCGTTTATTCTATCACAAAATGAATGGATGAAGTACCATGTGATACGACCCCATGGTTTTACATTAGAAGTTGAACTCATGTATAATTGATATAAAGATTATTTTTAATTAAATACATACACAATGGAAAACAATTCAACGTTTGATGCTGCAAATGACGCATTTTTTGCCGATTTTATAAAGTGTATATCAACCGAACCAGATGAAATAGAAGTTGTAGACGCATCGCTATGTTTAATTACGAATGAGCCACTTAAAAAATACGCAATTCGGCTTAATTGTGGACATTGTTTTAATTATGAGCCTTTGTCAAATGCAATCTTTCAATACAAAAAAGACCTTAAAAACAACACAAATTTTGTTGATGCGGACACACTTTGTCCTTATTGTAGAGAGAAAACTGTTGGTCTTCTACCATATGTGCCTATTTCTGAGAAAATAAATGGAGTGAACATGCCTCACAAACATTCATTTGGAGAAAAATCGTGTAAACATGTTATGATGAATAAAAAAGAATGTGGTCGTAAATGCTATTTCGACAAGTGTCATTTACATTTAGAAACGAATGATAATGTCGTAATAATGTGTAAGGGCATCACTAAAGCAGGCACACCATGTAAAAACAAGGCGTCCGTAGAGAATTATTGTAAATTGCATTCAAAATAAGCAGGTTTTTTTGTTATATGAAATTATATGTCGGAGGATTTAAAGACAACTGTGAAGGAATGGCTCATTTTAGACAACGAAATGAGAGAAATTCAACGCATACTCAAGGAAAAGAAGGAGAGAAAGAAGACGCTCACTGACAATGTTATTGAACTCATGAAGGCAAAACACGTGGATGAGTTGAATGTTAACGACGGCAAACTGATTTATTCACAGACGAAAACGAAGTCGCCACTTAATAAGCAGCACATAGCCACATGTTTAGGTGATGTTTTTAAGAATGACCCTGAAAAGGTGTCTAAATTGACTGAACACATATTGAATTCGAGAGAAATTAAGTTGAAAGACAATTTGAAGAGAAAAGTGGACAAATAAAACATTAATATTGTATATATGACCGAGGTCGACAATAAGTATATAAATTCGGCGTGGTTGAACAAAGACGATTTAAATGAAACCGACGTCTATGATGTTAATGTTAATAATTCTTCTTCACTAAAATCATCAAAGATGGGCGGTAAAAAAGTAAAAATCGTCAAAAATTCCAACATATATCCGATACAATCCGTTTTGACTTCTCAAAATCCAACCGGAAAATTGCCAAGAACGAATTTGTGTATTTATAGAATAAACATTAAACCGTCGTCGACCCCATTTCTCGAATACTTATTGTTCAAAAATAAGAGCGATACAATGGTTTTTCCTGGATTCAACGGCGGCAACATTGAAAAAGCACATGATTTATACGAATCAATTGTTGGTGAACATCATTCTGCTATAAAGAATTACAAAGGATTGATAGAGAAAGATGGTGCGGCATACATGTTCTATCAATATATTCAACCAACTAATGTAATGTTGAAAACACCTTATAAAACTAAGTCAGATGAGTTGTGGTGGTGTTTAATGGATGAAATATGTAACTGGAAAAAAGTGTTAACTATGCGGGTTGACAAAAGTGTTGTCGACCTGTTTTACGAGAATCATGAACTGGTTTACTTGTATGACACTAATTACCATAAACTCGAAGTGCCTGTGGTTGGTTATTACGGAACATATTATAAATTGTTGGAATTTGTTTATACATTTGGTGTAAAGGAGAGTGACCTTGTATCAATGTATGGGCCTTATTACTATTTCACAACTTTTAATAGAGCAATAAAATATGCTGGTTGGTATTATAAAGGAAATAAAGAATTAAATCGAGATGATGTAGTTGTTGATGAACTTGGACGGTTTGATAAAGGAGGCGTGTTGCGGTCTGCTATATTTATGAAAAATACACGTGTGATTCTGAATCATCCATTAGATAAAGTAGACAATAGTGAATATACACAGTCATTGTTGAGAGATATTGATAAGAGAGAAAAAATGCGAGTGAAACTGAAAATGGTTGATTACGATGCGACTTGGGCTAATGATTATGATAGTGTTTATGCTGGCAGAGTGCTTATGGATGATGGTGTGCGCTTGTTTGATTACCCCGAGATGGTTGTTAAAGACAATTCACAACAGGTTAGTTTAAGCATTCATGTTGTCGATAAAAAGACGCTTGGAGAGAAGTGGGATGCCAGTTTTCAGGGTTATGATGTGATTTGAATTTGTCTCTTGTATATATACAAACCAATGAACAAGTTGTATGTTTTAGCCGTTTTAATATTGCTCGACATTATTATACCAATTTTCACTGGATTTCTCTCGATTGGAGTTGAATCTTATATTAATTATTTGTTGTGGTTTAATGCATTGGGTATATTTTATATGATATTGCCGGAGAGAACTGGCGTTATGTTTGCGAAAAATTGAAACGACTCATTTGTATGTGAAATAGAAGCATTTTCGCACAAAGAAGCAAAGCAACCATGAACTCGGCAGTAGTTAAGCGTCTCAATGATAAGAATCGTCATATGTTCTCCGAATTCGGGGATGATTTGACGAAAATGATGATGGATTGTGGTGTTCCCGATGAGTTCAAAACTAAAATCAAGTGCTTTGTCGCGAATTACCAGTTTGGCGTGTTTGATGACGATGACCTTAAGAAACGCAAGAGGAACACACACGTGGTTGTCACTAGTGACCGGTGTAGTGCGAAGAGAAGCAATGGTGAGCAGTGTACTCGTCGTCACAAGGAAGGTTCTCAATATTGCGGCACTCACAACAAGGGACAGCCACACGGAAAGGTGGATGAAACCATGATTGACGCCGAAACTAAGAAGGAAGTGCGTGCTGAGGAAATCAAGGGAATCGTTTATTATGTGGATGAAGACGGAAATGTGTATGATACAGCACAGGTTCACCAAAATGTCGACAATCCTGCTGTGATTGGAAAGTATTTGAATGGGGTTCTTACTAAGTACAATGTTTAATCACAACACATTTAAAGATATAAAGATTAACTTATACAACTTTTCTTCTTCGGCTTTGCTTTACGATGGATCACGATGATTTGAACAACGTTGTCAAAGATACACTGAAGCATTCTTTTTTATCTCAGGTGAAAACCGGGAATGTATTGATTGACACTTTTATTAGTTTCATTGTCATGACATTTATTACAACGGTTCTTAGTAGATTGGTATCGGGAACATCAAATTGGATGACATTTTGGCGTCATTGGAATGGGATTCATGATATTAAAAATGTTTTTAGGAGGAAGAATGTGATTAAAATTACTGGCCGCAAATTCACCGACATGATTTACATGAAGACACGCATTGACTTTAGCATGCGGTTTCAAGCTATTATTAATTTGATTAACGAGATGACCCATACAAACGCACTAGAAAAGAACATTAGGAAGTTGTCGGAGTTTCAGATTAGAGAACGCATTAAATACAATGCTAATTTGGATGAGAACGAGTGCGAAAAGGATTTTTCTTTTATTGTCGATCAGAGGCAAGTGATTTATTTGGATCCACACATTTATTGTAAGGTTATTTGTGATTCTGAGGTTGAGGACGCAGGACCATCACACAACAAACGTACAATTACACGAGATACATACGATATTAGTCTTTATAGTTATAAGTATTCGTGTAAAGAGTTGTTTGACTATTTGGACAGGATTACGGATGAATTCGAGAGAAAACAGAAGGAAATGAACAATAAGCACAAGTATATTCTGTCGTACGACGGAATTGGTGATTCTGACGAGGGGGTCGGAGTGAAATGGCGTAAGGAACGGTTTTGCTCAAATAAGCGGTTCGATAATATGTTTTTTGATGGGAAAGACGACGTATTGCAGCAGATTAAGGATTTTATAGGTGGAAAAGAAATGTATCGCAAGATTGGTAAGCCGTATCACTTGGGAATTGTGTTGTATGGTGAGCCAGGCTGCGGGAAAACGAGCTTTATTAACGCGTTGGCAAATGAATTGGGACGGAGCATCAAAGAAATCAACTTTTCCAAGTTGAAGACAGTTGATGATTTGGAGAGAAGTGTGACGTGCACTGAGTATAACAGCATTAACATGGACTATGACAACACGATTATTACATTTGAAGACATTGATTGTGCTACAAATATTGTGAAGAGCCGGAAATTGGTTGAAGGAGAGAAAATGGGCGTAGTTGATTCAGATGAAGACAAAGTTGACAATGAAGGACACGAAAAAGACATTAAAAACATGGTCAAGGCTTTTAAAAAGTTGTCTAGCAAGAAGGATGACGATGTAATTCGCGGTTGTGATTGGTCATCGTTTGAGAGTGATAAGAAGGACAACAAGATTACGCTGTCTAATTTGCTGAATATCTTGGATGGTTCACGCGAGATGCCGGGGCGAATTATTGTCATCACTACGAACCGAATTGACTGGATTGATGAGGCGTTGTTGAGAGAAGGACGCATTGACATTCGTGTGGAAATGAAGAAGATTGGTGCGGAACTAATGTGGAAGATGTATGAGAACTTTCGAGAGGCTCAGGGGGTCGCTATTAGCATTAAAGAGCGGGTTGCTTGGGAGGCAAATGCCGACGAATTCGTGGAACAGGCGCCATGTAAAGTGATTAACAAGATACAGAAGCATCGCAACGATTTCACAGCAATGTTGGAGTCTTTTAAAAATTGATTTAGCTTTAATTAGAATGTTGGTGATTAACTGAGCGTGGAAACAATGACATTAACACGTGCGGAAAGAGTGGCACTAGTAAGAGCCGAGATGGATGGCCTAGAAGAAATGGTGCTTGGTCATTATAGGCATATTTTATTGCTTCCTGAAATTGCGAATATGGATTCAGCAGTTCGTTTTATGGAAGCAATAAAAGAATTTAAAGAATGTATGGCTAGATTTCATCTGGCTGCTTACAAAATCCAGCAATGGTGGTTGTTTATAACATCTTCACCGGAATACGCAGTTGGACGGCGGCGGATTGAAGCGGGATATGATAAGGAGTTCGGAGGTGAAGGAGAGAAAAAGTGCCTGTAAAACTTTATTTATTTTTAACAATTTACAAATTACAAGTAAAACATCATCGCCGCGAATTTGCGTACAAGTGCGGCTTTTTCTTCTTCTGTCATGAGTGTTGGTCGGCTGAGGGCGTCAGTGAGGATGTCGATGACTGGCTGGACTTTGGCTGCTTGCTCGTCAGGCGTTGGCTCGTAGTTGAAGTCGGCTGTTCCTGCGACAACGGCGTCGATGTGTGCTTGTTCTGCGGCGAGTTCTTCCATGATGGCGTCGAGTTTTCGCTGTTCTTGTGCGAGAATAGATGCTTTGATGGCCTCCGCTTCGCGGGCTTCTCGTTCCTTAACCATCTGTGACACGCGAGCACGTGCTTCGGGTGAAGGTCCGCGACGCACATACTTCACCATCTTCCAGTAGTGTCCTTGTGCATCATAGGTGATCTCGAGGGTTTGGCCTTCATTAAGTGCGACCACACAATCGCCGGCTGGGTCTACGTCGTCGAAGTGGATGAATGCTTGCTGGTGGTCTCCAACTGGACGCATGTCGATGCTTGTGATGGTGCCGATGTCCATTTGGCAGAGGATGGATTTGATGAAGTCAGCGGTGACGTTGTGGTAAACGTAGGGAAGCATAACGGTGATTTGACGTGACATTGTTGGTTGTGTTGAAGAGGGAGAAATGCCTTTTAATTTCGCATGAAAAAGCATTTCAATTTTTTTGGTGGCAACAAATGAGAAAAGGTTGGTTTCTCTTTATTGGTTTATATACAAATTACATTTTATTAGATTGCCGCCGCGACGTTCTTGAGTTGCTTTGCATGGTCTGCCATTGCCCAGTTGAGTTGGATGAGCACAAACTGCGCTTGACGAGTGAGTTGCTTGATGCGGTCCATTGCTGCTCGTTCCGCACGCTGTGCCTTGATTTGCTCCTTGATGCTGTGTGAAATCTGGCGTACGTTGTCGACGCGCCATCCAGATATCCTGCCGTGCTTGAGGTCGTTCTGGTAGTTCTCTCGCTCGATGTTGATGAGTGCGTTGATTTCGTCGAATTCCATTGTTGGTTTTTGTTGGCGGCTGGGAAAAATGCTTTTTGATGAGTGAAGAAAAAAGCATTTCAATTTTTTGCGTGCGTGATTCAATGAGAAAATGAGAAAACATGTTCTCCCTTTATTTGGACAAATTTACAAATTTACAAATTTACAAGTAGAATGTTGCGTTTGCTGGCTACTTACCACTCCAGTTCCTCGCTGGCGACGCTTGGAAGCGAGAATGCGTCTTCGGCCGTGGGGGCGGGCGCGGGGGTGAAGACTGCTGCGTGCGGGGAGAGCTTGAATGCGGGTTTCTTTGTGTCGAGCGAGGAGACTGGCGTGTGGAGGCTGTTGTTTGCGAGTGCTTGGTTGACGACCTTGACCATCCTGTTTTGGAGAGCGACCTCTCGCAGCGATGCGGTGCTCTTTTGCGAAGACAGACGGCGGCTCTTCCTCGCGGCGGCACGCATGAGGTCTGCTAGGGTTTTCTCTTGAAGCGGTTTTGCAGAGGCGCCGAAGAATGACGTTGCGGAAGAGAACATGGTTGTTGTTGTTGTGTTTTGTGGCTGGGTCTGGGAAAATACCTTTCATTCAAAGTTAAAAAAGTTTTTCAATTTTTTGTGAGAAAATTGAAATTTATGTGGCGACAACAAATGGATGTAATTCGCCTCTCACAACCATGACTACGCAGCCAAACTTCGATGCTATTAAGTGCACTGCCACTCGTCACATGTGCCAAGCAATCTGGGAACTTGGACTTTGGGAGTTTGTTTGCGGATTTGAAGATGATGAGCGCGGATTTATGTTTAGCCGAGACCCTCGTGTTAAAATGATTGATAGCCATCCTCTAGTTGAAAAAGATGGGCACAGTGGTGCTTCGTTTGCGTTTTGTTGCCGCAATGCTGAGTATATTGCTAAGAATGGAGTTGACGCTTTTAGTCGTCTGTAATACTGTTATTGGAATGAAAAAATTGAAATGCTTTTTTATTTATGAATGAAATGTATTTTCCAGCCCGCACACATCAACAACCAACCAACAATGAACGCAGACGACATCAAGTACATCCTGGCAGAGGAAGGCCGCTACGGGGTCTACGAGGACGACGACGTCATGAACGAGGGGTGCGCAGCAATCGACATGGACCTGCTGATGGAGGAGGGATGGCCGATGTGGAGGCCAACTTCGTATTCGCTGACGTGCACCATGAGCCGCAACTGCCCCGGCTGCATCAACGACATCCACGACAGCGAGCCAGTCACGACCGACGAGGACGACAAGCCACCGACCAAGAAGGTTTCCAGCGACCCTCGCTTCGGCGACTATGACACACCGGACGACATCAAGTCACGCGGCGGCGAGAACTACCACCTCAACAAGCAGAAGTCCAAGCCCCACAGCCCCAAGAGTGAGCGCCGCAAGCAGCGAGAGAAGCGTGTCAAGGACATTCGCACCAAGGAGAGCCGCATCCACAAGAGGGCTGTCGTGTATGACCTGTAAAGAGAAGAGAGAAAGCCTGTAAAGATTTATTGTGATGACAAATAAAGAGAATCAAATTTTCTCATTTAAAGATAATTTTTATTCATATTCAAAATGGAAACTTGCGTGTTATGTGGTAGAACTGTGGCTATTAGCGACTTATTTAGTGTGAGTGACTGTGGAAAGAAGTCATTTGAGTGTAAAGACGAGGTTGTTTGCCGGCAAGTTGCTGAAAAAACACGCAAAGAACGAGCGATTGCAGCGAAAGCAGCCAGATCTACGGTGTTTAGAGAGAAATATGGTGTTGGAATTGAAGACTTGGTGGAATTGACACCGCGTTTGCGTGATGCCAGCGTGCATTATTATGATTCAGTTTATGACCGCATATTTACGCAGAGACTTTGGGATAATGATGGAGAGATGGAAATCAACAATTCTGCTCAACTGCGGGCTATGTACAAGATTGTAAAAAATTGAAATGCTTTTTTGTGAATGAATAAAAGGTATTTTCCCCGCCCGCCAACGCCCACCATCAAGAATGTCCCTCGAATTCGCCGCACACCTCGCCAACTTCGCCGCAGACGAACTGGTTTCCACTCGCAAGGAACTCAGGAATGTTGAAGACCGCCATGAGAAACTCTATAACGAGCACGAGAACCTGAAGGAGGCCATGCTCGAGATGGAGAAGAAGATGCGAGAACTGGAGCAAACCGTCGCCAGCCAGGATGAAGAACTCGCACGTCGCGAAGAGGCCGAGAAGGAGTGGTCATGCGACCACATTCTGCGCAAAACCGAGGATGAGTGGGCCAAGGCAAACCCAGACACCGACAAGATCAAGAAACTCGACGCCAAGTACGAAGTCGCATACCAGATCGCCAAGCTCAAGAACAGCTTCCTGCTCAACAACCGCTCTTGAGAAAATGTGAAAAAGATGAAAGTAGTTTATGTTGTAAATTTGTAGTTCGATGATCAATAAAGATGAGAAGTTTTTCTCATTGGTTACAATATAACATGGAGAAATTATACACTCTTTATGAACTATACAAAAAAGTTTGTGTTGAAAATAAACAATTGCGAGGTAGATTAACCGTTCAAGATGCCAAATTGCGTGAAATTGAGAGAAAATTGCATGACAAAGAGGAAGAAATTGAATTCATTAAAAGCGGTGAAATTTGTAAAATAACCACATTATAAAATTGAAATGCTTTTTTTGTTGCGAATAAAAGGTATTTCCCAGTCTCCAGCATCAGCAAAATGACAACGACCACAACCTTCAACGCGATCTCCAAGATCATCGAGCGACGCCAGTTTGGATCGGACATTCCAAACGCATCCAGGATTATGCCAGGACTGTATCTCGGCAACGCGGCAGCTGCCATGTCCGACGAGTTCACCGCCATCGTCAACTGCGCAGTGTCAGACTGCCTCACCAACCGCGACTACTACGACGACAGCGTCTACTACATCGAGAACGACATCAGTTTCGACGGCGTGCTTTCAGGAAGGGTCGAGGACTTTATCACCCATCATCGCGCGCTTGGACGCAAAGTGCTGATCCACTGCACATCTGGCATGAATCTAAGTGCCGTTGTCGCAGTCGCTTACTACATGGTCGAAGCCAACGTCGACCTGGTGACAGCAGTTCAGCACTGTTTCTCGTGTCGTCCCATCATCCTCACGGCAGACTGCTTCGTTCGCATGCTTGTCGAGTTTGACCAACAACATCGTGTACACGAACTTCAGCAAAAGGCGGCCGCGCTTCAAAACGAGCTCATCGTCGCGAGGAGGGAGATTGCGGTTCTCACACTGGATTACGACTACCAGTGCCTGACGCTCGGTGATCTGGAGGAGATGAAGGACAAGATGAGCAGCGACATGCTGGCGACCGGACTGACATCGGACGAGAAATCGAAGAAGTACCTGAAGATTTGCGCCCTGTACGACGAGAAGAGGAAGGAGAATAATTTGTAATGTGTATGTTTGCCAATAAAGGATGAGATGTTTTCTCATTTTTTATTTTATGACTGCCGGAATTGGGCTTAATATGCCTGCCGGCATGGGGCTTTGTACTTATTTTTTCCAATTCGATCAATTAGAACAATGTGATTTATGCTTTAATTGAGTAAATCTATTAAAAATTG
>Ga0194130_10006953_pt1 | contig 12804 bp, 12 predicted proteins | sample TA2KigsurfametaG_FD_160084 | JGI IMG/M metagenome (GOLD analysis project Ga0194130, IMG submission 160084) | Freshwater microbial communities from Lake Tanganyika, Tanzania - TA2015050 Kigoma 12 surface | ecosystem: Environmental > Aquatic > Freshwater > Lake | place: Tanzania: Lake Tanganyika... | reverse complement strand
GCCACCCAAGTTGCTGCCGAGCCGTCGTCTGAAAAGCGCCACAACTTCGCGAAGTCGTCTCTGGAGCCAGTTGCCAAAAGGGGCGCCGTTGGGTGGAATGCTACAGACCAAACAATATTGCTGTGCCCCGCCAGAGTTGCCACACAAGTCGCTTCCGATCCGTCGGCTGAAACGCGCCACAACTTCGCGGTACTGTCGAATGAGCCAGTTGCCAAAAGGAGCGCTGTTGGGTGAAAGGTTACAGAATTAACCTGGTCGCGGTGCCCCCTTAAAGTTGAGATAGGAGTCAGTTCTGCCGAGCCGTCAGGGTTAAGGCGCCACAACTTCGCGGTCCTGTCGCCTGAGCCAGTTGCCAGTAGAGGCAATGTTGGGTGAAACGCTACAGACGTAACAAGGCTGCTATGCCCCCTTAAAGTTGAGACAAGAATCGCTGCCGAGCCATCGGGGTTAACGCGCCACAACTTCGCGGTCCCATCCCAGGAGCCGGTTGCCATTAGGTTTGGCATAGTCGGGTGAAAAGCTACAGACTGAACACAGCTGCTGTGCTCCCTTAAAGTAGTAATTTCAGGGCACTCTATATCTTTCTCTCTAGGCATACCGCCTATACTAGTATTTTTTCTTCTACTAAGTTTAATCATATATATTATATAAATATTATATATAATATAAGTGCGTCATCTACATTCTGATATTTTCTTTTGTAATTTTTTTATCCATAAGTTAATTAAACCCGTGTCTTTTTCCTCTTTTGTCGACAAATCTCTCAGTTTTATTAACTTTTGTAATTTTATATGTATTTCATCACAATTACCTGTTAATCCTTTCAATGAACGCCATTCAATTTCTTCATCTAGAGCAACACTACTAATATTTTGACTTTGTTCAACTAGTTGAAGAGGCTTATCTCTTTCATCTGAACGGGGACCAAGATCTTGAAATTTTTCCGCTAAAATTTTATCCGTTTTTAGTTTATTTAATTTTTGAACATTTCTTATCCTGTTTTGTATTATACTTGTCATTTTTGAAATATCACGTTGAGACTGAAATGCCGGAGAGCTAGTTAGCTCTTCTATAAGAGGTGTTGCTAGATTTCCATGTGTTAACTCCTCTTTTCTACGCGATTTAATTGATAATTTTTGACAATCATATAATATAACATTAGGAGCATAACTATATGAATTACTAGCTAATATTTTTCCACCTGGATGAAATGATAAACTATACTGAATTCGTTCATCGGGTTCATTTTGAAATGTATCTATTAATTCAAGTTTAGAACCATCCGCTGAAAAGTGCCATAACTTTATGCTATTATCAAAAATACCCCCTGAAGCAAAATAATTACCTAATGGATAAAACGCTAAACTTTGAACAACACTTGTATGTCCCTGCCAAGTATTTACACAATCAACTATTAATCCATCAGAAGATACAGTCCATAGTTTAATAATTTTGTCCATGCTAGTAGAAGCTAAAATATTACCATTTTTATTAAATGATATACTTATAATTTCGTCAATATGACCATTTAGTGTATTTATACATTTAGCATGAGTTCCATTAGAATTAAAACTCCAAAATTTTATAGTTTTATCAGCGGAACAGCTTGCTAAAAATGAGCCATTAGGGTGAAATAATACAGAAATAACTTCCCCAGTGTGTTCCTTTATTATATCAGCACACTTAGCCTTTGAACCATTATTATCTATAAACCAAATTCGTATTGTTCTATCTTGAGAACCACTTGCTAATAAATTGCCATTGGATATAAATGAGACACTCACTACACTATCAGTATGTCCAACTAAAGTATTAAGACAAGGTGGTAGTGGAAGTTCAGTTAAATAATTCCATATTTTTATCGTTTTATCCCCAGAAGCAGTAGCTACTAAATTACCAATATTTTGAATAGCTACAGAATAAATAGCTTGTGTATGACCTTTAAAAGTAGATATATTATTTATAGCAGACCCGTCTTCTGAAACATCCCATAATTTAGCTGTGTTGTCGTAAGATCCTGTTACTAAAAGTGGTCTAGTTTCATGAAATCCAACATACCTAATGCCGTGTGTATGACCGCTTAAATTAGTTAATTGTTTTAAAATAGTACCTTCTGTAATAGGTTTACCTCCGTTTATTTTATATTTACGATTTTTATTTGAATTATAGTGTTTTTTAGACATTTATATATATATAATATTATAAATTATTTAGAACATTGTAATATTCTTTTTTCTAATTTTTTTATCCATAAGTTAGTTAATTGTAATTCTTTTATTTTATTTTCTTTATTAAGTAATATTTGTAATTTTTTTAATGATTGTAATTTATCATGAATTTTTTCACATTCTCCAGATAAATCATTTAATTTTATAAATTCAATAGATTCGAAAAGTCTCATAGATTCTGTAATGAATTCAGCTTTTGGTAATAAATGTTTATCGGCATTCATTGGATATAGTTTTCTAGATGGATTTAATATTAAAGACATATGTGACAAATCATTCCGTACATTGGACGACATCAATAATCGCTTTACTAATTTAAAAGTTAAATCTCCTGTCATTAAAGATCGTTCACGATGCCAATTCATAGATAACCATTTACAATGCCAGAATTTAACGGTTGAATCTGAGCTACTACTAGCAAAAATAGGTAAATTAGGATGTATATCAATTGATGTTACATAACTTATATGAGCATCAATAGTTTCTAGGCATTGTAATGTATTAGAATTCCAAATTTTAATGGTATAATCTAATGAGCTTGTTATTAATATAGATAATAATGAATGAAAAACAACACATGTTATACTATATTCATGACCTACTAAATCTCCCTTATGATATAAAGGATTTCCATTTGAATCTAATTTCCATATTTTAACTATAGTACTACTTGAAGCTAATAAATTTTGAGTTGGATGGAATGCCAGACTACTTACACCTTGAGGATTACCTAAAATATTGTCAATAAAAAAAGCTGATGAATTATCTTCTGATAAATGCCACAACTTAATCAATTTATCATCACCACTACTTACAAAAATTGGTAAAAATGGATGAAATATTACACAACTAACCCTACTTGTATGACCACCTGTTAAATCCGTATAATCGGGATGTCCATCTAATGAATATATAAGAAAGCATTCACTCATAATAGGTGAACATTTAAATAATTTAATACTTTTATCATCACTCCCTGTAACTAAAATAGGTAAAGTTGGATGAAAATTGACACTATTTATTACTCGATTATGATCTTTAAAAGATGTTACTAATGTTTGATTTCTACCATCATTTGACATATGCCATAAATTTACTGTTTTATCATAAGACCCTGTGGCTATAAACAGTAATTGTGGATGAAATGCTACACATGTAACACTACCTGTATGTCTATTTAAATTACCAATCAAAGTAGTATTATTTCCATTTGAGTCAACTTGATAAATAAGTGATGTATTATCAAAACATGCAGTAGCAATTACAGGTATATATGGATGAAATTTTACAGAATCAACTGAAGAAGTATGATCTATAATAGTATGTAATAAATTACATTTACTTTGTTTTTTTATTTGACTCATTATAATATTTATTAACTTTTTATTTATTTTGATTTTTTTGTTGTTCAAATAGCCGTTCAAACATTTTAGCTCGTTCTTCTCTAGTAATTGGTTGATGTGGTGTTGTATTAGATTGTCCAGAAATTGTATAACCCTTTCCTTGAAATTGTGGATTTTTTCGTATATATTCCTCTTCTTCCATTTTTTTTTTTAATTTTTCAGTTTCTTCTATTTGTTGACGTTTTTCTTCTTCAATTCTTACTATTTCTTCTTTTTCTCGACGTTCTTGTTCTAATATATCTAATGGCGTATCAAAATCAATTTTTAAATCTGTATTAAAAAGACATCCATCTAACGTACGAATACCTTCAGTATCATGTAATTCCACAATATAAAATTCAATACCAAAAATATAAACTGGGTCCCCTACACTAATATAATTAATTTTACTAAATTCAGATTCAAGTGTTTCTTTAAGAGCATCCCAATAAACATAATCGCTTACATCTGCTCTAACTTTAATATATCCAGCCTTTCTAACATTATTTACATTTTCAATAGATACTTGAGAAAATGGTTGAATACCTAATTTAGATATAGCCCAGTATGGAACAACAACAATTTCATCTTCACCTATTTCAATATTTCCAGATATTATACAATTACATTTAGCATCTGTAGTATCTACCATACTAATAATTTCAATACACATAGGTTGTTCGCCTGTAATAGTATAGAGCATTTCATCCATACATCGATTAGGTATTTTAATAGAATGCCCTATATTTTTTTCCTGATTATCTGGTTCATATAAATCCCAACTAGTTATTGGTATATTACTAAATTTCATCTTATTTTTTAATTATTATTGATATTTATTATTCTTCAATTTTTTAAACAATTTATCTATTGTATAAATATATGGAATTAGAGTGGTCAAATCATATATTAACAATATTAATTATAATATTAATTGCTATTCAAATTATTCACTTGGCTTTTTCTATTTATAGTTATTTTTTCTTACGAAATAAACAATTTGTAGCATGTTCAAAGGGTGAGTATAGAGGAGTGAAATAAGTAAACTAAAACTACATAAAAAATATGATATTATTAAATATAAATACATGGATAAATTTGTAAATAAGATACCAGATAGTAATCGTTTAGTAGTAAAAAAAAAAAAATATGATGATAATGATAGTCGTTCTATAAGTGAAAATATAAGTAATAGTTTAATTCTGAAAGGCAGTATACCTACATTAAAACCAAATTCTAATGAATTAAAAAAAAAACTGAATAGTGTAAATAATCCAATCGATGATTTACTAGATAAAATAGATACTATGGAAGATAAATTTGAGCAAGATGAATGTAGTGTAAATATAGACGAAATTGATTTTGAAGATTTTAAACAAAATGTAAAAAATTGGATTCAATATGACAATAGTATAATTGAAATAGAAAAACAACGAAGAGAAATATTAAAAAAACGTAATGAATATAATGAGCATATTATTCGTTTTATGAAAAAATATAGTATAGATGATATTAAAATAGATGATGTTGAAAAACTGAAATTTGATGTAAAAAATCGTACACTTGGTTATACTAAGAAAACATTACAAGAAAATATATACCAATACTTTACTCAAAATAAAGATATAGCGGATAAATTATTACAACATTTAGAATCATCTAGAAAAGTAAAATCAGCAGAAAATTTAAAACGTTTGAAAAATAAATAATTTAATAAAAAAATTATATATTAAATTATTTAAAATCAGTAGCTAAAACACCTCCTTCACCACTATTGGCCGGTTGCTCTACAACATTATCCATAAATAATGGTTTATAGTCTAATTTGTTAGCATAATTGGGAAAATCATAAAATTTAGAACTTGGAAGTTCAGACCCAGCTAAAATACGATTTGTAATATAGGGTGAGGTTTTATTAAACATAGCAAATTGAGCAGGATCCATATCAGTACTATTTACTGGACCACGACTATATAATGTGGTTATCCAATCTGAACCAGCTCCATTTTGTTTTTTTTTGTCTCCCCCAGCCATTGCTTGTGGTATTCCACATGATTCGGTAGCACCACAATAAGAAGCACCTTGGGGTAATACCGTTTGTGTAATTTGTTGACTATAGGGAGGATTATATTGTGATTGTGGAGGTATTGTATTGGATATTTGTAAATCATTATTAACAAATACATCACCACGTGGAAATTGAACATTTTGACCTGTCCATATTCTAGTTCCTTGTTGAACCATATTAGGAGGAACATCGTTGCCAAATAATGATCTACTTCCGCCTTTTTGCTTACGAGAACGTTTTCCACCAGCTTGCCAAGGTCGAGATATACCGCTATTATCTACTTGCTTATGAGGTTGAAAAGTGTTACCTACATCAGTCGAATCAAGATTAGGATTTAAACATTCACCGCCAGATTGCCAGGGTCTAGATATACCACTATTATCTACTTGCTTATGAGGTTGAAAAGTATTGCCTACATCAGTCCAATCAAGATTAGGATTGAGACAATCTCCGCCAGATTGCCAAGGTCTATCTATACCACTATTATCTACTTGTTTTCCATGAAAACCAAATACTTCTTCTCGTAATGTTGGTGTATCTAAATTATTATTAGGAAAACCACCTTTTTGTTTAAGAGAACATGATTTGCGGCCAAAATATTCTTGAGGTAAAACAGTAGCTATACCACTTCCTTTTTGAAAACCTCCTACTTGTTGTTCTATCATTTGAACTTGTTCAATAGGCATATTTTCTTCACCTTTATTAAATTTATCATAAATATACATTAAAACTCCTAAAGGAACAAGCGTGTAGGGAGAAACATTTAACGCAGTAAGACCGGCTAATTTTAAACCATTTCCAATTAAATTACTATCTATAATAGGAATACGTATATCTAAAAAACCTTCACCCCCATTTTGAACAATTTCGTCATTACGTTTCATGTCACTAACAACTTGTTGAAATGTTTCCTTACCTAAAATTAGAGCTATTGGTACAAGAGTAGCCGGAGTTAATAGGGTTACACCAATATATTTAAGATATAGATCTAAGACACGATTATCCGTAATATTTTTTACAAAATTTTCAATATTATTTAAACCAAATCCCCCTTTTTGAGAACTACCACCAGTAGTTTTATATACAGTTCCATAGTTAGCTATAATATCTTGAACACTAAAATTAACTTTCTCAGGTAATGGAAAAGTAACATTACATGGACGTTCGGTTAAAGCCATAACATAATCTGAAGCTAATGAACCACCCTTATGTTGTTTATAATTTTGTTTATTCATTATATATTACTATTTATATATTTTTTTAGTAAAGCTAAGTATAATAAAAAGTAATTATATTGTATATGGAATTATTCTATTACTTCCAAAATTTAGATAGTAAAACATTTACCCTTTTATTTTTAGGAATTATATCTTGTTTTTTTATTATAAAAAATTTTTTTATAATTTCTAGCCAAACATTTTTTTCAATAGTAATAACATTAGGTATTTTTGTATATATTATTTCTAATTTACAATTTAATTTAAAAAATGATTTAAATCAATTAATAACTTATGATAAATTATTACATCTTGATTATTTTGACAATATATCAAAAGATATTAATATAGTATTATTATATAATAATCTATATGAATTTGGAAAAATTGATAAATATAATTTTATTGATAGTATGAAATCCACGGAAAGATTATTAATAAATTTTAATTTATTAAAAAATAATATACAGAATTATAAGCAAGTTTTAGAATTAGCAGAAGAAGAAAGAGATAATGCTTTAAATCATTTACAAGTTATTTCTAATTCTTTAGTATCCGATTATGCGATAAATATTGGAACAAAAACGATACCAAATATTAAATATAATGAATTAAATCAACATATTCAATCATTAAAAAAACTATTAGATACTTATATTTTTGAAATGTACCGTATTTGTAGGAATATTTTTGAACGAGACAATATTACAATCAATAGTTTTCCTATTACATTAGATTTTAATGAACCTAAACCTAATTCAAACATAGAAAATAATAATTTTAATATATATTATGGTTTTGTTCAACCTTAAAACTATTATAGTTCCATACTATTTGATTATTTTTATGAGGAATTAGTTGCCATTCAAACTCTAAAAAATACTTATATTTTTTAATATAATTATTATATTCATCTAAATCTCCCCCTAAAAAAGAATAATATAAATAAATATCAAAACATAACTCAGCCAATTGCCCATATCCTTTTTCTTTTAAATATAATAAATATAATGGATCATAATGGATTAATATACGTTCTATAGTTTTATCTATTGATTTTTTTGTAGATAATATTAATTCCCTCTCTATTCCATTTACATGTTTATAATACAAATTGTATATTTCTAAGTGTAATAAAATTAGAAATCTATCCTTACTAAATGAATTATTATTTAAAATTTCATTTCTTAATTTTTTTTCAAAATTTGCTAAAAAAAAATAGTTAAAATGATTTGTCTTATCACCTATATAATGAATCATAAACTTAAAAAAATTATCATTATTAGATAATCCATTTACTATGTTATATTCACCTGAAACAAAACCTAAAATTCCACCTATTTTTTTACTTTCATTTAAATAGTTTATAAAATTACTATTTATTAACATTATATAAATAAATAATTATTTATTTATTTATATTATTCTAAATTAAAAACTTTCGTATTTTCAACATTTTTTTGGATTAAATATTTAACAGTCGATGTTTCTATTAAATATTGAAGGTAATTTACCGCTGATTTTGTTATCTTATGATTATTATTTTTTAATACATTTATCAATAAACGATTAAATTGCGTAGATGGTATTGAAAAAAAATAATCTGTTCCACCATTTTGTTTAATATCACAATTCATTATAACATCTTCTGAAAAATTTCCACATTGACTTATTTGATTATCACAAAACTCTACCCCTCCTACTTGATTATTAACATCAGCACATTGACTAGGTTCATTATCACAATATCCTTTATATTCACCACCATTTTGAATAGATGTAGTACTTATTATATTTAAAATATTTTTTAATACAAAACCCTTTTTAATATCATCATTATTTAAAATATTTTTTTGTCTGTTTTTAATTAAAGTTATCGATTTATCTAATATATTTTTAACTTCGTCAACCATATGAATATATAATTTTTCATAACTTCCATTAGATATACGTTTAATTCCCGCTCTATGAAATAAACGCTTTAAAGCTAATTGAGAAATATCCATCAATATATTATATATATATATTTTACTTATTACAAATTTGTTTTTCCATTTAATATATATTCATCTAACCTAAAATCAATTAATGTTATCTTTTTATCTTTTAACCATTCAAAATGTTTACTATAACATTCTAAATTATATATATTACCATAAAAATCACCTAATGGACCAGAATATTTTTTTACTATATCAAGATAACAATTATTATCTTCATCAAACGCTGATATCCATCTAAATATTTTATTATCAACATTTGATTTCATATAATTATCTATATTTTCCACAAAATCTAATAAAATTTCTAAATTATTACCTAATATTCTATATAATTTATTTTTATAAATATATTCAATTTCATAGTTTAAATTTTCTTCACCTTTTTCTGAACTAGTATAATGATATATATCTTTGTTATCATTCACTAGTGCTCCATTTATATATAGTTTATAATTAGGATTAAGATAATAATTATTATACCAACGATTATATTGAATTTCCAAATAACTATATGATTTCATAAAGTAATATCCAATATTCATTCTATACTTATATGTTAAAATAGAAATCGGAATTAAATAAAACATGTTTTATATATTTTATATCATTACTATTTTCTAAATACTTTATTTTTTAGAATAATCTTGAGTAATATTGTTGAGTCTTGTATTTACTGGCATATTATTATAAAAAAAATTATTATTATTTTCTGTTATAGGAAATGCTTGTGTATTAGGCAATGCTTGATAATTAGAAAATCTATTTTGTAAGTCTGCTCTTCCTTCTTTTTTATTGGAAAAATAACTCATATTTTCCCAATTGTTATTTGCTTGTTGATGAATAGGATAATTCATATTAGATATACCATATGTATTATTTTGAACAGATTGTTCATTTCGTTTCCTAGTATATATTATATTTCGCTCGAAATCTAATAAATTTGGATTTATATTCATTTATACAATATACATTATTTTTTCTTTTGAAATTTAACCTTTCCTTTATTATCTTGATGTCCAATTATGTCACCCACATCATCATTTTGTAATCTTCCATAAATATCACCCGTTAAATTATCTATATAGTATAGAACCCCTTTATATTCAAAATCTTCTACAACTATTCCATCTTCATTAACTTCTTCCAATACAGCCTCTTCTACTTTCCGAGCCTCTTCTACTTTCCGAGCCTCTTCTACTTTCCGAGCCTCTTCTACTTTCCGAGCCTCTTCTACTTTCCTAGCCTCTTCTACTTTCCGAGCCTCTTCTACTTTCCTAGCCTCTTCTACTTTCCGAGCCTCTTCTAATTTCCGAGCCTCTTCTACTTTCCGGGCCTCTTCTACTTTATTATCATCGTCAACAGATACTTTAAGTTCTTTTCTTCGAACATTTTTATGACCATAATCAAATAATTCCGACTTTGTATCTTTCTTTATACTTATTTTACCTTTATTATTGAGAATTGTTTGCTCAAGTAATTCCAATGTAATATTATCTTGATGAATACCATATTTTAAATATAAATTATTTAGAAGTTCACTTTGTTTTTTATAAAAACTTAATTGTTTTATTAAAAGGTCATTTTCAATCATTTTCTCCTTTAGTTGAGATTGAATATTTTTTACTATAGATACTTTTCTTTCTTCTTCTATTTCACGACGTAAATCCTCTTCTGCTTTAATACATTTCATCTCCCTTTCTTTTAAATCTTTTTCTAATTCTAAAAGTATAATTTCTTTTTTATTATTATTTTCAATATATACTTGATTATCATTTAAAAGGATATTTTTACGATTTTCAAGATTTTTAACTTCTTCTATTAATTTTTCTCGTTGTTCACTCCATTCATTGTAACTTTTAGTAATATCTTGTTCAATCAATTTAATATTATCAATTATATTATTCAAACTTTTATTAATACCAACAATCATTTATAATAACTTAATAAAACTATATATATAATTGTTTTTAATCTTTATATCTTTTTATATATTATATAGGTAATTCATGTTTAGTACCTCATTAAATAATATTTATAGATTTATTCAATATATGGGACTAATTAAAAATATACCAAATTTAAAAATAGTAAAGAAAAATATAGTATACTTTAATGTGATAACAAATATTATATATGAAATATTAAATACTAGTTGTACAAATCATGTAAAACAACAAAAGTTAAATCAATTAAATATATTTAATCTTGACCAAATAAAATATATAATTGAAAATCAAAACAAAATAATACAACCATACAATTACATCATTAAAAAAAGAAATGAAAAAACAAAAAAAATAAAGCTACAAACTGGAGGAAATATTCAAACAAATATAGACGGAATAACGTTAGGTGTAATTACTGATGAACAAAAAGATAAATTAGTTAACAATCTAAAAGAATATGGAATTACAGCGAACTTAGAAAAGCCTATAGAAAAAAATTTTTTCCCTATGCCTACTTTATTACAAAAAATTATTGATTATGATTACACTAATATAATTAATAAATATAAATCCTATGGAATTAAAATTACACCTGATATGATTCAAAATATGGTATTTAAATTAGGAATACCTATTAATAAAGAACAATTATTACATAAAATAGAACCTTACGATAGTTTAGGATTAATACAATTATTACAAAATTTTGAAAATATTGATTTTATTAAGATTGAATCACCACCCATCTCAACTCAAGATTGGATATTCTTTCCTTTATGGTCTATTGAAAATTTACCTTTAATAGGACCTTTTGCTGGAATACCTATTGATTTTTTAAGTGTAATTATAGCTCAATTAGATATGTTTATTAAAATATGGACTAGAACATTAGCTAACTTAAGAGACCCAGCTGTTCAAACAGCAATGTCATTTTTTGCCGTAGGAACCGCTGGAGCGGGTCTTGTAAGTGCACCAGCTATTGTTCCTGTAATTAACAAATTATTTGATATACTTATACATTTAGTATCTAATTTAGGAACAATACTTAATATGTTTGTTCAAATAAGTAGAAAAAATTTTGGATTAGCATACATTCTTTTCTGTGAAATAGTACCAATATTTGAAAGATTTATGGATACTGTAATAAATTATATGGTTATTATAAATAACTTATTAAATAGAAGCAATACTTTACTAAATACCTTAGATGTAATTTTAAATAATGCTAGTAAATTTATAATTATGTTAAATCCGGATGAATTTATGAAAATAAAAGAACATATTTTGAATCAACAATTAGCAAATATACCAATTAACATACCAGATCATTTAAATTCAATTCATAAATTAGAATCATTTGACCATAAATTACAAACTGATGTTAAAGGCTTACAAAGTAAACTCAAATCCAGTATGCCCGATGTAGATGGGTTAAAAGGGAAACTAAAGGATAGTATACCCGATGTAGAAGGTTTAAAAGGGAAACTAAAGGATAGTATACCAGATGTAGAAGGTTTAAAAGGGAAACTAAAGGATAGTATACCCGATGTAGAAGGTTTAAAAGGGAAACTAAAGGATAGTATACCCGATGTAGAAGGATTAAAAGGCAAACTAAAGGATAGTATACCAGATGTAGAAGGTTTAAAAGGGAAACTAAAGGATAATATACCTGATATAGAAGGTTTAAAAGCCACCGTAAAGGATAGTATACCTGATATAGTAGATTTAAAAGGGAAACTAAAGGATAGTATACCCGATGTAGAAGGATTAAAAGGCAAACTAAAGGATAGTATACCAGATGTAGAAGGTTTAAAAGGGAAACTAAAGGATAGTATACCAGATGTAGAAGGTTTAAAAGGGGAATTGAAAGAACGAGTGCCCGATGTAGAAGGTTTAAAAGGGAAATTGAAAGATAGTATACCCGATGTAGAAGGATTAAAAGGCAAACTAAAGGATAGTA
>Ga0194130_10006949_pt1 | contig 12810 bp, 10 predicted proteins | sample TA2KigsurfametaG_FD_160084 | JGI IMG/M metagenome (GOLD analysis project Ga0194130, IMG submission 160084) | Freshwater microbial communities from Lake Tanganyika, Tanzania - TA2015050 Kigoma 12 surface | ecosystem: Environmental > Aquatic > Freshwater > Lake | place: Tanzania: Lake Tanganyika... | reverse complement strand
AATGAAAACAAATGAAATGAAACCCGGGTGGCGCAATCATATAAACGATAAGGAACAATTCCCGGGATATCCTGAATCTTGGATTTTAAATAATTTGCATTTTCTTCGCGAATAGTCGTTTGTACATCCAATCTTTCTAATTGGGCTAAACCTATGGCTGCCTGATATTCAGTAAAGCGAACTTTGGTCCCGGTTCTTATACTTCCCGTACTAAACGTTCCAACGGCGGTACCAAAAGGCAGACCAAGATTATGAAATGAAAAACAACGATCCATAAAGCCAATGTCATTACTCAAAATAGCACCCCCTTCGCCTATTGGAATGTTTTTGGAGTTTTGAAAACTAAAACAACCGGCATTCCCGATGGTACCCACTTTTTGATTATTAACCTCTGTCAAAGGTGCCTGACAGGCATCCTCAATTACGATAAGCTTATGTTTTTTCGCAATTTCCATAATTCGTGGCATATCTGCAGGCATTCCTAAAATATGAACAGGCAAAATAGCTTTAGTTCTAGGGCTTATCTTGGCCTCAATTTTTGCAGGATCAATCTGAAAAGTATCAGGATCTATATCCACAAATACCGGCATAGCACCATTCATAAGGATGGCCTGAACCGTTGAGATAAAGGTGTATGGAGGAACAAGGACCTCATCACCCGCTTCAATTTTCAATTGATTAAGTGAGGTAATCAATGCATTTGTTCCATTATTAACCACCAAACAACGTTTAGCTCCATTAGCTTTAGCCCAGGCAGCCTCAAATTCATTGACCAGTGCGGAACGTGACCATACTCCGCTTCTCAATACTTCAAGAATACGCTTTTCGTCGGTTTCAGGAACCCAAATCGGCCATTTTATCCATTTGGCTTTGTTACATGCCGATGGACCCCCCAGAATTGCCGGTTTAGAAAGGGGCTTTAGTTCAGTGGCAAATAATGAGGGTGTAAAACTCTTAGTCAATGCAGTACCCACCCCTGTAATGGCGCTCTGCTTCAAAAACTTTCGTCTTGATGAATCATTTCTATTATTTTTCATGACTAATTGTCTTTAATTCAAACTCGGCATTGAACTCATGTTTTTAAGACTCTTTTTTAGTTTCAAAAGAGCATTTAAATTTTTGGAATTACGAATACCAATCCTCAGGAAAATAGCCCAATCTTATTGAACGTTAACGTACCCGAAATATATGACATTTTTTTTAAAAAATAGAACATAAACAAGCTAACCCAATTGAATAGTGATCACAATTATGTAAACCTATTTAATCACAACTCCAATCATATCGATGGAAATTCCGGCACCAGACTTTCCGACATTTCTTACCATAGCTTTAGATGCAGCCGGCGGCCTAAGTGGATCATAATACTTGGGGCGAACTTCATTTAATTTTGCGCTATGAATATCATTGCCAACGTAATAAGTAGCTTTTACCAAATGTCTAAAATCACTACCTGTATTCTTAAAAAGATTGCCCATCAAGGTGAAGAGAGATGTCAATTCAGAATCGGTACTGCCTGTGGTGTTGCCATACAAGCCGGAGGTAAATATTTTTTGACCATAATTAATCCTGGTAACTTTGCAATAAATAGGTGAAGCGGTCATCCCCGGAGGTGTTATAAAATCGATTTGCTGCCCGGAGTTAACTCTTGTATTTGGAGAGGAAGCAATCAGTTCAATTTCAATTACCGGATCTTTGCTCGTCCACTCCACGTTAACCACAGGTGGAATGGTAGCATCCTTAAAGAAATCAGAGAATTCCTTCTCCACTATTTTCAGATCAGACATTGGTCTAATGAATGATTTAATCTGAACAATATCCTTTTTCTCTAATCCCAAAAATGTAAGGGTAGTATGAAGCTGCTCTAATGTTCCTCGAGTCGCCTCTGCAAGCGCTCCTTTTACCGCCTGTCCTGAAACATAAACTACCGGACCGGCGGGTAAAATAGCCGACTCTGCTGTTTCATTATTTATGGAATGATTCTTGGGCATCCTATAATCCACTTTAACAGCTTTTTTGGCGGAAACTGCTATAGCATCCATTGAAATCAAAACCTCATCCTGAGAAAGTTCACCAACCACCAAACTGATGGCAGGTCTCCTACCAAATTGAAACCGTTTGGCAATTTTTTCCTGAACAAGATCAATCAAATTGGTATCCCTAAGGTAAATATTGAGCTTGACAATCTTCTCCATGTTGGAACCCGCATTTTTCAAGACAGCAGCAACATTTAAAAATACTTGATTGTTCTGAGCATTGATATCACCAGCACCATGAATTTTACCTGATTTATCTAAAGGTAAGATCTGGGTAGTATGAACAAGAGCTACATCATCAACAATTACTGCATCCGAATTTCCGGGAAAATTCGCAGATTCTGAATATTCAATGTATTGACCCTGCTGAGCGAAGCCGGAATAACCCAGGGATAAGAAAAAAATGCAGAACAGAGCTTTCATGTGGATTGGTATGTTGTTAGTTAAAAATTGTCTGAGTTCAGATGTCTGATGTGAGGAATATCCTGCTAAATTTAGAAAAAACAGGGAGCAGTACGTATTCCTTGTCCGAGGAGATCATTTTTCAACGAAGCCGAGTTAGTCTTCATACCTGATACTCAATAGGCTATACTCCCCTAATTATTAATCGGTGCCCAATAAGCACAATATCCTTCAGCACGAACGGGCCCTTTAAACAACATGCAACCACCACAAGGCTTATCCTTAGCCGCCGGAAGATATAGTGCACAATTACTGCAATGATTATCCGGAATTGGTGTTTTGTTGACATATGCAAGTTTTTTACGTTTTGCAACTTCTTCGGCACTTACTCCTGTTAAATCATCACATGGATTTTTTTGATTTTCCTGTGGTTTTTTTTCTTGCTGTCTAATTTTTTCATTATTGGCCATGCTTTTTAGCGAACTGCCGGTAATCATGGTACCTAAACCCAATTTAACTACACCTACGACCAGATATTTATTGATGAATTTTCTCCTACTAAATATTTTTTCTCCCATCCTTTTGATTGCTATTACTGAATCTTTAGATCAAACTATTTTCAATTTTTCGATAATAATTGGAATCCTGCTTTCACTTCATCTATTGAACCATGGTTCAACTGACTTGCAAGTTCTTTAGTAGATTCATTTTTATTTAATCCTACTTTAAGACCCTTCAATGCCGCTTGTTGAACATTAGCGTTAGACAATTCATCAGAAGATAAAATTTTTAGATACGCAGAAAATTGTTCAGCATCGTTTCTTGCAGCAATAATATTAGACAAGTCTTGAATAAAAGTTAGTTTCCAACTTTCCTCTTTATGAAAGAAAGCTTTATCCTGAATCAGGGAATTTAAAATCTCGGCCGAAGAACCTGGGATTGAACTTGTTACAGCGCTTCTAAACCATTCATTGTGTCCATATTTTTTAATTACTTCTGATAAGGCCGAGACCACTTTTTTGCCATTAAATTGTCCCAAACTAAGTGCAGCTTGTAGGGCAACTCGTTTTGACGAGTCTTCAATCATTGGAATTAGCATCTTCATGATTTTTGGAAATCGTTCTGCCAGTATGATGCCGTTTTCGCGGACGCCGGGTTCAGAATCAAGTAATGACTGCTTAACTATACTTTCAGTAAGAGCATCTAAACCCTCAAGCGTATAAAGTGCTCGCAATCTGGTTCTTCCTTCCGGACTGTTTAGAAATAATGAATTCAAAGCGGGAACAAGACTCTTATCCTGTCGTTCAATTAGCAAACGTTGGGCATTACTTTGAAACCAACCGTTCTTGTGCGATAAGTAATTTACTAACTCCTGACTGCTGGCATTTTTCAAGTCTACTTTGACTGCCTTGTAAGTACTATTTTCAGGTGATAAACGATAAATTCTACCCATATCACTACCTGCCATAAAATCCATTTCGGCCTTCAGATCATCAGGGATTGAAACCGGTGTTTCAATGTGCTGTCTGTAATAATCCAGGATATACAAATAGCCATCTGGTCCAACCGAAAAAGTAACCGGTCTGAACCAGGTGTCAGTCGAGTAAATAAACTCCTTTTTAGTTTCAGATTCTGCGCGCTTGGCGACTAAAACCGGACTAGTTTCACTTGGATTTAATAGGTCTCTGTGTATAAGGCTTCCGGACACATCGCTTGTAAAAATATTACCATAAAATTCTTTCGGAAGTGCATCCCCATTATAAATGGTACCACCAGATGCGCCGGTAAAGTGATCTTCTGCCCATTCAAATCGATTTAAGTTTGCTTCCCTAAACACTCTATTCCTGCGAGCACTTCTTTCAGCCCTCCAATAGGCAGGTGGGATCTCCTGAAACATCATTTCCCCATGATCGGTAATGGTTACGCTAAACTTAGTTGATGGCATATAGGGATGCCTTTGAGTATATCTCCAAGGGATAACAGCCTGTTGTAAATGAATCGAATTTTCAGTAAAAAAACGGTGACCCCAATCATTAATGGTTTGTCCAAATTGTCCGGGGCCAGTCTCAAGTTCAAATACACCGCGGTCAAGTCTGAAGCGAAAGTCTGCACCCCTGGCTTCCACCGGTTTGGCATCCGGTGTTTTACTGAAAACTACTTTACCACTCTGACCGCGATTATTCGCATAAATCCAGTTATCAACACCCAATTTTAAACTGGTTATCTGAGCTTCCGAATTATTCTGGAAAAAACCTGAAAATAAAACTTCTCTAACATCTGATTTGCCATCGCCGTCGGTATCTTTAAGATAAAGAATATGGGGTGCCGCAGTCACGATAAGTCCGCCTTGCCATGGCAACATACTGGTTGCCTCTGTTACATTCTCTGCATATATAAGCGACTGATCAATTTGACCATCACCATCTGTATCCTTCAATAAACGTATTCGACCATGCCCCTTTCCTGGTTCAACTTCATAGGGGTAATCCGGCATTTCAATTACAAAAACATTTCCCTGTTCATCAAATTCTAGTGATACCGGGTCAAATACATGAGGCTCAGATGCATACAAATCAATTTTGAAGCCCTCAGCCACTTTAAGTTTTTTCATGGATTCCTGCGGACTTAATGGTCCGGGATAACGCTGCGCCCAAGCGATTTCAGCTGATAAAATAAAGTAAAGAATTGTTATGGTCTTAAGTCCACTGAGATTAGTCTTCATGATAACATTAATTTATCGCTGTAATTATTTTATACTACTTCATGAGAAGGTTGGATATTCTTATAAAGATGAAAAAAAATAAAATTTTTGATTCAATATAAGTGTAAAATCTTTTGTTCACAATTTTACACATTTAATAAAAAAACAATGAACCTACGGGTAAATTTACAATACGGTTACATACCCGAAAATAGAGGTAATTTATTGATGATTATGTTGCATATCAGGTCCAGTGATTATAATTTGAGAAAGAGAAATTACAGTTCAAATAAAATTTAAAGCGATTCCAATTGGATAAAATAGTATAGTCAATACAGTTAATAAAATTTAATGTCTAAACCTAACGAGCTTTAGGTTCTCTCCCAGGTAAAGCATTATTGTCAACAAAAAACAAAAAACCAAAACTCATAGCACTTCGTATTTGAAGTGTTTGTAAATAAAAAAGTAACAGAACAGTAATTTCAAATTACTACTAATGTCTATAAAATGAGTTTTAATGGATTTTATCAAAAGTTTAAACGGTTAAATCATATTGATTTTCTTTTGCAAAGAATGATAAACAATAAGCGTTTTCGAGGTTAATAATCTTCTTAATTAAATAAAATTAATAATCAGGTAAATGTCAAAATATCCTCGTGAAACACACGGGAACTAGGTTTTAATATATTTGTCTTGGAGTTCAACTACTTGGATGAAGATATTTAAACGGTGAGCAACAGAAAAAAGAAATCCTTGCCAGAAAATGATTTAGTGATGGCTATCCGCAACAAAGAAAAAGCTGGTGCCGAAGCTTTATATGATATGTATTCATCTTCACTATATGGTATAATATTCCGCGTTGTTCAGCATGAAGAAATGGCTGAAGATCTACTTCAAGATACCTTTCTCAGAATTTGGAATTCATTTGAATCCTATGATTCATCCAAAGGAAGATTGTTCACATGGATGGTCAACATTGCCCGAAACATTGCCATTGATAAAACCCGATCCAAAGATTTCCGTAATAGTGCAAAAACCGAGGACATTGAAAATAATGCACTTACATTGAATAAACAATCGGATAATTCTTTAAATCCTGAAGCCATTGGCTTAAGAGAACTTGTTGCCAAATTGAAACCCGAACAAAAAATGATTTTGGATATGGTGTATTTTAGAGGTTTTACTCATGCCGAAGTTTCTGAAGAACTTGATATTCCATTAGGTACTGTAAAAACCAGACTTAGAAAGGCGATTATTAGCTTAAGAAAAGTATTTAACTGAGTGAAAGACCTGAAATCATATTTGGAAAGGGGGATTCTAGAACAATATGTTTTAGGAGACTTGAGTTCTGAAGAACAATTTGAATTAGAAAAGTATGCCCTTCTTTATCCTGAAATTAAAACAGAACTTCTTCAAATTGAGTTGGCACTGATTACCTATGCTAAAATGAATGCTATCAGTCCTCCAGAAAAATTACGCAACAAAATATTAAATGGGCTTGAGTTTAAGGATAAAAAAGTTCAAAAATTATTTGATAGATCATCCAAGTGGCTACAATTTTATAAATACTCACTCGCTGCATCTCTCGTGCTTTTATTTATGAGTATCATCTCGGTAATTAATTTGAACAAGAAGCTAAATGATTCCTATGAGCAGATAGCCATTTTGGAGACCGGAATTCAAAGGTTCTCGAATCAAGTCAATTCTTTTGATCAAGAACTAACAGATGCTCGTAATGCCTTATATTTTTATCAAAATCAGGCTGATTTCAAGCTCGTAACCTTAAGAGGTTCTGAAAAAGCCCCCGAAGCTAGTCTGCTCGTGGCTTTTAATCCGAAAGAAGAAGAGGTCATGATCGACCTTTCTTCGCTCAAGATGCCATCCAACGATAAAGAACACCAATATCAATTATGGGCAATGGTAGACGGCAAACCAGTAGATCTTGGAGTATTCGACTCAGAAGTCGACAGTACAGGAATGAAGAAGATGAAGTCTGTTAAAAATGTCCAGGCCTTTGCAGTAACCCTCGAGCTCCGTGGTGGAAGTGCAAATCCAAATATGGATCAAATGATGGCTATAGGTAGTATTTGATATCGGATCAACATTCTGAGATCTTTTAAAAATATTATTTTACCAACTTTCAAGATGATGGGCCAAAAATTGCTCTTCTATGTGCAATGAAAATTATTAAATAAAAAAGCGGTTCTTATTCAAGAACTGCTTTTTTTTAGGATCATAATTTAAATTCTTTTGGAAGGGTGGCTAATGGGGCTCGAACCCACGACCCTCGGCACCACAAACCGATGCTCTAACCAACTGAGCTACAGCCACCGTATTATTGCTGCAAACATAAGTATTTCGACTGATTTTGCAAATTTATTAGATTAAATTTCACCGGTGTCCGGGGAAAGCTTTAAATGGAGTTTCATAGGATCCAAGGGCTTCGAGCTTTCGCCGGAACCTCATGTTGATTATCCTAATATTTTGTTAAAGAAGAAGGCATGCTTTTAAAAACTTTAGTAAAATTACCTCAGTTCGATATTAGAAATTAACCTTTTGATGGATCTCATCTTGCTCCGGACACCTATGATTTGATTTTGGAAAGCAATACCTGCGTGTTATCGCTTCCTGCAGTCCTTTCCTCCGAAGTATTTTCGGCAAGAAATGCTACCCGATTTCAGATTTTCCCTAGCCGGAAAATACCTTCTTCGGCAAGGTTTAGTTTACCCGCTGTTGTTTTTCATCAGGACGGGTAGTCAGGTAATAGAACCCCAAACCCGGGTAGTCGCCCTATCTTTTTTGCCTTACTGAATTTTAGGTTAAGGGTTCCATTTCCAGAAAAAAATAGGGCAGCACACGAGACCGGCAGCAAGAGATTGAGAAAAATAATCAGGCCACGGCAAGATCTTATATCAATCTCACATGAATTAGATTATTTATATCGAACACAGGTTAAAATATTGATTTTTAAAAAAAATTTAGCGTATTTGACTGTAAGTGCAATTTTCGCGGACACTAATAATTAAATTCCTAATCTGCTACAGCATCATGATTTTGTTTAATCCATTACCCAAACAATTGACTAAGCAAACAAATATTAGTGTCATATTAGGAACATTATCATTTGAGCTTTTAATTTTAGTCGGCATAAATATTAAATTTGTATCAGAGCAAATTTTAGATTAATTATGGAAAAGGAGGAATTGATTGAACTTCAGGTAATCGGGATGCACTGCAATAATTGTGCACTTTCTGTCCATAAATTATTGGAGAAAAAAGGTTTGCATGACATCTATGTTGATTTTGCTAATGATGAGGTAAAATTCAAAACAAGTAAGCCCTCAGAAACCAAAATGATAATCAGAAACATAGAGGGTCTTGGTTATAAAGTTAGTGAGGAAAGCATACCCATTCAGGAAAAACTCTATGAAAAAGTTGAAAACAAGTTTTATTTCAGCCTGATTTTTACGGTTCCACTTTTTACCCACATGTTCCTTCCTTACCATGGCTTGCACAATCCTTTGGTTCAGTTGTCCCTATGTATCCCTGTTTTTATTTTAGGTTGTGTACACTTTGGGAAAAGTGCTATCAACTCACTGAAAAATGGCATTCCAAATATGGATGTTTTAATATTCATCGGATCAAGTGCTGCATTTTTTTATAGTTTCTATGGCACTGTCATGAATTTAGGCCCTGATTTTTTATTTTACGAAACCGCTGCAACCATTATCACTCTGGTTCTGTTGGGAAACGTCATGGAGAAAAGGTCAGTTACCCAAACCACATCTGCTGTAAGGGATTTGATGAAATTTCAGGAAGCCAGGGCAAATAAGCTGATCGATGGAGAAATTATTAGTATTAATGCCCGGGATGTTGTTCCGGGCGATATCTTAGTGATTAATACAGGTGACAGAGTTCCTGTTGATGGTGAAATTATATGGGGCGAAGCTTCATTAAATGAATCCATGCTCACAGGTGAAAGTCTTCCGGTAGATAAATCAAAATATGATCAGGTAATCGGTGGCACTCTGATAGAAAAGGGCAGCATTCATATCTTGGTCAATAAAACCGGGAAACATACCATCCTTTCTCAAATCATTGAATTGATGAAAAGGGCCCAATCAGCTAAGCCTCCGATACAAAAACTTGGAGATCAGGTGGCTGCCATATTTGTACCTGTTGTTGTTGGAATTTCTGTTTTAACCTTCATCCTTGCTTTTTATTCATTCGATCTTAGCTTCCAGCAGGCTATGTTAAATTCAATCGCTGTTCTGGTTATTTCATGCCCATGTGCCATGGGTTTGGCTACACCTACAGCGGTTATGGTCGGTTTAGGGAGAGCCGCTAAAAATGGAATACTCATTAAAGGCGGAAATACGATTGAAGAGATAGCAAAACTTCAATTCATGGTTTTTGATAAGACCGGGACACTCACCACAGGAAATTTTAGAATAAAGAAATTAGACTTTAACATGATTACCCGAGATGAGGCTGAATCCATAATTTATGGTATTGAAGCCTATTCAAATCATCCGATTGCTCGGTCTCTTGTTTCAGAACTTGCTTTAAAAATTCCTGAAAGAATAATATTCACTAATATAATTGAAGAAAAAGGGGTAGGAATGACCGGTACTGATTCAGAAGGCAATAACTATCAGTTCGGATCTCGCAAAATTTTAGGTATTGGGGATGAGCAAGGTGACTTTAGCCTTTTCTTAAAAATGAATGGGAATCTGGTGGCACGAATAGCCATTGAAGACGAGATCAGACCTGATGCTTATCAATTAATCAAAACCCTAAAAATACTGGGAATTCAACCAATTATGATCAGTGGTGATCTTAAAAAGAAATGTGAGGAAATTGCTTCAATTTTAGGTATCGAGGAAGTTTACTCAGAAACTCAACCGCATCAAAAACTCGAGTTGATTGAAAAAATAAAAAAAAGAGGTAAAACAGCTATGGTTGGTGATGGCATCAATGATGCACCGGCCTTAACTACTTCTGATGTCGGAATTTCAATGAGTGATTCAAGTCAAATTGCCATCCAATCTGCCGAGGTAATCTTATTGAAAAATGAACTTAACATCATTGACAACCTGTTACGAATTGGAAATCACACACTCCTGACAATAAAACAAAATCTCTTTTGGGCATTTTTCTATAATGTAATCGCGATTCCTGTTGCAGCGTTTGGTTTTCTTAATCCAATGATTGGCGCCTTAACGATGGCTTTATCCGATATTATTGTAATTGGAAATTCTATCCGTCTAAAAACAAAATCACTATAATTGTGAATTTAAACTATTTTTAATGATCCATATTTATACTGATGGCGCATCGAGTGGAAATCCCGGACCCGGAGGATTTGGAGTAATACTACAGTCAGGCAAGTACTATAAAGAAATTTCTGAAGGTTATCGGAAAACTACCAATAACAGAATGGAGTTGCTTGCGGTAATTAGGGGTCTGGAAAGTATTAAAAAACCGGGACAGGATATCATGATCTATTCAGATTCAAAATATATCATAGACTCAGTCGAGAAAAAATGGGTGTTCAATTGGGTCAAAACAAATTTTATGGATAAAAAAAATAAGGACCTTTGGTTGAGGTTTGTGGAGGTTTATAAGCTACACCAGATAAGATTTACCTGGGTGAAAGGACATAATGGACATCCGGAGAATGAACGATGTGATGAATTAGCGGTTCAGGCTTCGAAACAAAAAACTCTTCAAGTTGACACTTATTTTGAAAAAGAAGATTTGAAATTAAATCTTTAATCAATCCCTCCTACTATTCCCAATTTCTCCATTTTTTCGGCAGCCCTTTCTTCCGGACTCTTGGAAGAATGAGTCCGCATTAATTCTTCCACTTTCAAAACCATATTCTTCGAGCCGATAAAAATGGCAGACCTTTGATGTAATGAAGTGACATTTTTATCGAGTATTCTATCATAACCGTCAGTTGCACGTCCGCCAGCCTGTTCAATTATAAAAGCCATGGGGTTGCACTCATAAACCAAACGAAGTTTACCATTGGGTGCTCCCGATGTGGTAGGATAAATGAATATTCCTCCTTTTATCATGTTTCGATGCAAATCAGCAACCATTGAACCAATATATCTTGAGGTATAAGGTCTTGAACTTTGTTCATCTTCCACTTGGCAATATTTCAGATATTTCTTTACACCTTCAGGAAAATGTACATAGTTACCTTCATTGATGGAATAAATGGTGCCATCCTCCGGAATCTTCATCTTTGGATGAGATAGACAGAACTCTCCAATAGACGGATCTAAGGTAAATCCGTTTACTCCTTTTCCGGTTGTATAAACCAGCATAGTGGAAGATCCGTAAATAATATAACCTGCCGCAACTTGCTCTGTACCTTTTTGAAGCACGTCGTTTAAAGTTGCCCTACCATCAACCGAAATTCTTCTGTAAATAGAGAATATAGTACCAACAGCTACATTCACATCAATATTTGAGGAACCATCCAGTGGATCTATGGCAAATATATATTTAGCATTTTTGGACACTTCTCCGTCGATATGTACAAATTCATCATTTTCTTCAGAAGCGACTATACAACACTCCCCACCACTCTTGAGTGCAGCAATAAATTGCTCATTAGCAAATACATCTAATTTCTTTTGAGATTCACCTTGAATATTGATGGTGCCCATATCCCCAAAAATATCCATCAGGCCGGCTTTATTGACTTCCCGATTAACAATTTTAGCAGCAATCCCAATATCTCTCAATAAACGAGATAACTCCCCTTTAGCGTAGGGAAAATCACTTTACTTTTCAATTATAAATTGCCCTAATGTTAAGATGCCTTTCATTTACTTAGTGTACTTTTTACGTTATCTATCCCTCAATTCGATGAGCTCTAAGTTATAAATTTTTTCTTCTGAAATGCAAAATCGAAGCAATGTACGAACTTTATGCCAGCCTTGCTTTCCTGCTGCTCCTGGATTTAAGTGTAAACAACTTATTTTTTTATCATAAATAACTTTGAGAATATGGGAATGACCAGAGATAAAAAGTCCCGGAGGATTATCGTAAATTTCTTCTCTAATTTTAGGGGCATATTTTCCGGGATAACCACCAATATGAGTTATCCAAACTTTTACTTCTTCACATTTAAACTTCAAATGCTCAGGAAATTGTGTTCGAATAGCATGGCTGTCAATATTGCCATAAACACCCCTTAATGGTTTAAACGCCCTCAATTCCTCCACTATTTCTATAGTCCCAAAATCGCCTGCATGCCAAATTTCATCACACTTTTCAAAATGTTTGAAAACAGCCTTATCCAAGTACCCATGAGTGTCAGAAATTAATCCGATAATTTTCATTCCCAGTTAAGCATTAAAAAATCGTAAAGTAGTCTTTCAGTAGCGCTTTATATTCCACAGAGTAAACTCCCCTACTTTCATAAATGACAAATTTTTCCTCTACTCTGTCCTTATCTTCCATTCCCATAACCATGATTATACGATGAGCTTTTGAATCTGGATAGGAATAAATGAATATCTCCTTTCTAACTTTCCAAACTCCTGCATGGGCCATTAACTCTTTAAACAACTGTGCTGTATGAATTGGTAAAATAACACAAAGCTGCCCATTTTTGTTCAAATGATTCACTGAATGAACCAACAATTCATC
>Ga0194130_10006938_pt1 | contig 12818 bp, 5 predicted proteins | sample TA2KigsurfametaG_FD_160084 | JGI IMG/M metagenome (GOLD analysis project Ga0194130, IMG submission 160084) | Freshwater microbial communities from Lake Tanganyika, Tanzania - TA2015050 Kigoma 12 surface | ecosystem: Environmental > Aquatic > Freshwater > Lake | place: Tanzania: Lake Tanganyika... | reverse complement strand
TGGAACGATTGAGCAAACGCAGTCTCAGGCAGTGAGTTCAAGAACAACCGTACGATTTCTTCTTCGGCATCTTTATAACGTTTAAGACTCTCGGCATCGCCTTTCGTGGGGCGGTTGATCTCAAGCGTCTTGACTACGCCGTTGATAAATGACGTACTAGGCGCACGGGAGAAGACTTTAAACTGATCCAGATTTGAGAATTCTTCAAACTCTTTGAACCCTTTCTTACCCAATGCCTCTATCGCCCTGTCACGTTCAAACCGATTTTCATAAGCAGATACGTAATGCTCGCCCTTAGCATCAGCATATGACAACCAGTAAGAACCTTTACGGGTAAGTGGGAAGTAAGGATCAATGCCACCACGCGACGTAATCTTTGCCCAAATATCTTTCTTAATTGCCTCGGCACGGGTCTTATCAGGGATCAACGTGTTGATCCGGTCCTCAATGCTGTCAAGCAGTTCCTTATATAACCGACCATAGGTGTCGCGCATCTGCCGGTAGAGCTGCTGACCTTCAGGATCAAGTTTGTTAAACGCTTTATTGAGTATGTCCCAAGCCTTGAGTGCTTCTGCATCACCTTTGTAAGTGTCCCTCGTTTTAGTTGGATCGACTCGTGCGAGGGTACTGCCGTAGATGACTTTGTTAAACAGCTTAGTCATCACTTCACCGTTCTTTTTAGACCACTTCTCGGCTGCGGCAATCAGAGGCTCAGTGCTCTTGAGCATCTTAAATTCATAACCACTGCGCTGGTCTAACAACAAGTCAAGCTTCTTCGCACCGGGGAGGTACTTCTCGGCAACTTCAACAAACGCTTCAAGAGGGAGTGAAGCCAAGATCGTAGAGCGGGCAAACTTAGGTAGTGTGCCTGATAAAAACTCGTTAACAGCAATAGCAATTTTAGACAGTGTGGTGTCTGACCCCCTAGCTACAGCCTTCTCGGTCAAGCTGTCCAGATACTTTATAAAGAAGCCGGGGTTCGTGGTGGCTTGCATCATCAACCGTGCGCCATCCCGACTTGCGGGGGCGGGGGAAATAATCTGCGAGATCAACTCATCGGCAACATCCATCGCAGATTTAACTTCAAACGGTCGAGCTTCCATACCCATCAAGCGGCGAACAAAGTTTGTAATGGTGTTTACAAACCGACTCCATGCAGATACGGGTCTGCCGTCTTTGACGTTAATACGAATAGCCGCGAGCTGTGCTTGGAAGTCTGGGTTAGAGAAAGCTTCAGCAACAAACTCATCCAGCGACTGCGTGCCGTAGGCACTGCCAAGTTGATCTTTTACCGCATCAAACAACGACTGAAGTTGTTTGGTAACAGGGTGTGACTTGTTAGCAAGTATGTGCGACGTGGCAGCGTGAACAGCCTCGTGCAAGGCAACGTGATTATTAAGCCCGATCTCGCTGTCGAGGTAGATCGTATCAGTTTTAGGATCGTAATAACCCGCAGCAGGTCGCCCGTTTTCTTTCAACCCATCAACGACTTTGACTTTAGTCTTCAGGTTACCTGCGAGTAAGGCATTGGCAATTTTGCCAATCATCCCACCCTGTGCGGCCATAAGGCGCAGTGCAGTCGGCAGATTACCAGAGCGAAGCGCACCTTCCATCGCAGGGTGTAGTGGTTTGGTGAGCGGGGAGACTGCATCAGAATTGAGGAAGTAGTTGGCGCTGTCAGAATCTGTGGGGGTAGCAACAAACCCACCCGAAATACCTAATGGCTTAAGCCCACTAACTTTAACTTTTGAAAGGTTATCAATACGCCGTTGGGCTCGTTCCATTTGAGCCAATACATCGTCAATTTCGGCATTAGTTACATCAGCTTTACCTTTAGCTTTTGATTGTGCAACACGCTCTGCATCCAGTGCGTCTGATAATAACTTTACAAACTTGTCGGAAGTAGCCGCAGCACGTCTTGTCGAAAGCATCTGATCGGCAAGCTTGCGCCTAACCGTATCGCTTAAATTGTTCTTAACCCACTGCACTGCTAACTTGGCGTTTTCCTCGTTCATCCCCTTGAGAAACTCAGCCTCAATCGGGTGGGTATCTTCTACAGACCTAGCCCTTGGTGTTTTGTTAGCAATATCCCACGCCATCATATACAGACCATCAACAAGCCGTTTCATCTTGTTGAAGTAGATACGCGCAGCACTACCTGCCTCAGTCGTGGCATTACGGCGTATTAACCTGACTCGCTCTTGATCGTTCTCAGTGCCAACTTCTTTAGGCTCGTACGCTAAGAAACCATTTTCGATAGTTTCAAGAAATACACCAAGCTCATCTTCTGCTTTGGTACGTTTTTGTTCGCGTTCCGTTTTTACCTTACTGAGTTGACCCTGTAAGGTGCGGTCTTCGGCAGATTCTCCAGTGGCTGGCTCTGCCACTTTTGCTCTTTTAGCAGGCGCTGCTTTTCTCTCTTTTTTTGTTTGCTGGGTTTTGGGGGCTTCAGTGACACTGGGGGTTTCCTTTTCAGGTTCTTTTTTAGGTTCTTTTTTGGGTGCTTTTTCTTCCTTTACTGCACCCTGTGCTGGCTCTTCTCTTCGTACAGTTGCTCCAGCAGATGGCTCAGCACCTGCCACTCCAGATGGTTCAGATGTTGAAGTTCCTTCGGTGGGTACTCCTCCATCGGGTCGGCTAGGAACTGAAACGCCTGTTCCACTTGTTGGTTCGACAGTTTCAGCAACATTTCGTGCTCCTTTTGTCGGTTTGCCAGTAGGTGTAAACATCTCCATCTGGCGTTTATCTTTTGTTGTAACAGGTTCTTCTGTTACAGCTTCTGACGGTTGTGCCTGCGAGCCTGGGGGTACCATCTCTAAATCAGGAATTGTTAGCTGCCCCGTACGATCCCTAGCACGGCTTGGCTCAACAGCAAGCTCAACATCTCGTCTACCTTCAGGTTCTTTGGGTATGCCCTCAAGTTCAACATCACGCTTTTCACCTTCAACCGCTCTACGTTGAAGTTCTTTTTTGTAGGTCCGCAAGAATAATTGCTCAGCAGGAGTAACAGACTCACCTGCTTTCATGCGGCTTTCAATATCATCGGCACGTTGCTTAGCAAGTTGCGTGGTAAAGAACTCTTGTTGGAGCGGCGTAAGTTCGCCTTCCGTAATCGGTGCCTGTTCACGCTGTCCGGTCCGCTCGGCTCGTTTAGGTTCTACAGGAGGTGTACCCATTTCGATGGGCAGGTACAACGACTGCTGATCGGTGATTGGTAAGCTATTAAGCATCGCATCTGCTGCTTTAGCTTTGTCTTGGGCAGTCTGCGAACGACTTGGGTTTTCTGCACGTTCACGCAGGAAGCCTCTAAACTCTGACATGGTGTCAGGGTCAGCAAGATCTCTACCGATAAATTGTTTATACGGTGCTGAGCCTTTACCAATACCAGCTTCGGCTAAGAATGCTTGAGTGACCGGGATTGATGTAATTTCAGGGACAGGCGTTGCCTCTGTCCGACCTCCGGGGGTTTCCGGGAAAAGCTCACGTTGACCTAACCGCTGAGGTGCATACTTTTCTTGGAACTGCTGCTCTTCATCTGCCGCTGCGGTTTGCCTTTTACTTACTTCATAAAGCGCAGCATCCTGCGGCGTAAACAGTACCGTACCATCTTCTGTAATGATGGGGCTAAATCGTTTAGGCTGGGGAAGCTGCAAAGGCGCTGCGGGTGTGGGGGGTTCTAACCGCTCAATACGACCTTCAAACTTGGGGGTAGGTACTTCCTCACCTAATGCACGGGGCTCTTCTTTAACATCAGCGTCATACCCCAACGCACGAAGTTTTTCCCCAACGCTAGCGTCATACCCCAACATCAAAATCTGTTCACGCTCTTCAGGGGTCTTAGCTGCCTCAAGACGACGAGCAATCTCTGCATCAATCTGTGCCTGATCCGCCCGTTTACCTCGTGCTGCCTCAACTGCTGCACCGGGGGCACCGAACACACCACCTGCAATACCACCCTTCAAACCAGACGTAAGAATCCGGTCAACGTTCTCGGGGTCAAAAAATTCTTTCTTACTACCTGCAATCTGCTCGGCTAAGATCGATATGTTTTCTTGCGCGGCTTCAGTCAGTCCTTCCTTAGCTGCAATGCTGGGAATAGAAACAGCAAGACGGGCAGACATACTCTTAGCAGCGGGGAGCGTTGACTGCTGCAACATCTCCTTAGTCAGTAACGCCTTACCTGTTGACCCAAGCTGCTTGGCAATTGTTTCTGGCAGTATGGAGTCAAGCGCAGCAAACGGCACACCTAGTACAAGCGCAAGTCCCGGCTCTAACTTACCTGTCTCATCTTCAACACTCTGAAAAATTTCACCAGTACCTAGCCCGTATGCCCCACCGCGCACACCTGTTTTAAATCCTGCTTCGGCACCTTCACGAGCTGCTGTGGGCGCGAGGCGGCGTGTGGCAGTTTCTGCTAACGCTCTAACATCTTGTGGGCCAACAGCCATTGCAGCTTCACGGGAAGCTAGGCGTTTTGCAACCTGTTCACCTGCTTCAGCCGCACCACGCTGTGCAATACGTCTACCAACTACAGACCCAACACCACCGGGAACAAGTAAAGAAGCAAGATCAATAGCACCTTCGCCCAATGTTTCAGTAACAAATCCGGGAACATCGCCTACCCCGCGAATGTCTTTATAAGACCGGAATGCTGTAGGGGACTCGCGTTCTGCCGCTTCACGTTTGGCTTTAGCTTCAGCCATTTGCTCACGAGCGTAATTTTCAAACCCAAATAGACTGCCGCCAATCGCAGGGATGACATCGGTAACAAGACTGCCTATACCAGACAGCGCACGTTTAGCCCCACCAGTAATTTTTTCCCCAAAGCTCAGCTCTTCTCGGGGATCAAACTTATACTCTCCAGCTTCCCTTTCAGCTTTAGCCTGAATACGCTGAACTTTTTGAGCTATCTCCTCTTTGGACAGCGAATCGGAAAACCGCAGGGGGCCGTATGGGGGGACGTTAATGACGGGCATAACAATCCTTACTATTCAAAGAGCGAAGCGTCAGCCGCACCGGTAGTCATTTGTTGATACATAGCTTCCCGTACCCTGTTGAGCTTCTTCTGAATAATGGGCGGTAATTCTTCATAAGTCTTACTTCTACTCATCTTCATCATTTCATCAGCGGTAAGACCAGCACGACCTATGAGCATTGGATCGTTAAACGGAATAGCACGTACAGCCTCTAAAGCTTTGGCGGGGTCTGCGGTCTTTACAGATGACTTACCTTTAGACAGAAGTTGTTGGATAACAGCTTTTGGATCTTCACCTGTAATGGCAGCAATCTGTCTTGCTCTTTTTACAAACTCGTCTTCCTTACCTGCTTGCAGTGCTGCTTGGGCATCAATCCTGTACTTCTCTAAGGCAAACTGATTTTGAGCGTTAAATCTAGCAAGGTCACGCTGAGTGTCGGCGGCAATTTGTGATCCTTGAACACTTGTTGCGGCTTGCGCTGCACTACTGAGCCTACGACCTTCTTCGGTTTCACCAGCCCGTGCTTGTTCAAGTGCAGCTTTAATCCCACCTTGCCCTGCTTGAAGCATAGATATATTTGTTTGTGCGCTTTTAAGTTTACGATCTTCTGCCTTATCCCGGAACGCTTCGGCTTCTTTAGTTTGCCCACGCCGTTCAGCCAGATCAGCTTTAGCATCAAGCTCTTCAGCTTCAGCCATAAATTTAGCTGCTGCCATCTCACGAGCTTTTTGCTCCATGCGTAATTTAGTTGTACCGGGAATTGCACGGGATAATGTTTCTGCAAGCGTCTTGCCCGGACCACCTTCAGCCATCGCGCCAAGATAGTCAATAAGCTCAGGTTTTTGTCCACGCAAAGCGTCCGCTACTTTTGCCCTACGTTCTGCCCGTCCAGCAGTGTATTCGGCATATTCCGCAGTCATCTCAGCTTTTTTATTTTCTATGATGCGCCGCCCTTCTTCTTCGGTCATGCGTCCTGCTGCAATTTCCTTTTTTATGTCCTCGTACGTTTTAACTAACTCTGCGTTTAATTTGGTAGATTCCGAACGATCCACTGATGCTTTTAAATAAGGGTCTAATTCCCCCATACGCGTTTTAAAACTTGTCCCTCCAGCTAATGAGGCAATGCCGGGGGCAGAAGGCGCAGCTTGCCCTGCTGGGCCTACGGTTGACGGGGGTTTTTTATTGTTGGGCGCTTTATCTTCTTTGATTGTAGAGGGTGATCCCGCAAAAGGATCTACATAAGGTTCATTAATAAGCCCAAGATCAGTACGAGCAGTTTCTTGGTCTTCAATTCTTTTTTCTAACGCTCTACGGTATGCTCTATTAGCCGCACTGCCACCCCCGGCAAACCGCTGCACCTCACCCCCACCGCTAAACACAATACCGCCATCCATCGCAGTAAACATATCGGGGCGCATGGGTAACGCAGCAATACCCTGTTCCCGTGCAGCAAGATCCTGTTCTCTCTTAGCTAACATCGCTGCTTGAATGCCTAACGCTTGCTCCATTTGCTGAAGCTGCATAATTTTTTCAGCTAACACGGGAGGTCTGTTAGAAGGGTCGGCTTGCATAGCTGCTTGATTTTGGAACGCTTGGCGCTTCGCACCACGCTGCGCTAATTCTTCTCCTGCCATAGGGGGCGTGACTTGTCCTGTGGGTTGGGGCGGTCCCGAAGCGTACTGCTGTAGCCTCTTATCAGGAAAACGCGCTTTATTTTGAAGCGCAGCTTGTGATTGAATAGGGTTAAACATGTATTACCCCTTACAGCTTTGAATAATCAACAGCATCAAACCCATCTCCCGCACCACCTTTGATATAGGCTTGCGGTCTTAATATGGCTACTTCATCAGCCATAACACCAATTTGCACAGGGCCACCAGACTTATAGCGGTAACTATAAACTTTTAACCCGTCATCCAACACACCAAGAGTTTGAATGTCAGTCTTTAAGCGACGATCCGACGTTGTAGTTGGTCCTGAAGACCCACCCAAAGCAGACAATAACTGAGCTAAATACAACGACGAAGCACCGCCTGACAACGCTTGAGATACAGGATCTATACCTGTGGGTGCTGCAAGCTGCGCTTGTTGTGGAACAGATCTAGCAATCTCTGACATAAATCTTAAATTTTCATAGGGATACTTTTCAGCACGCAAGAACTCGTTGTAATCAAACGTACGTTCGCCTGTGCCCATGTCATAAAGCGTCTTAAACCTTGCAAGATCAGATGCACTCTGTGCAGAACCTAACTGCCCAAGAGCTTGTCCTGCTTGTATGCCTGTCTGTAACCCCTTAAGTCCAAGCTCTGCACCAAACTGTCGAGATTGTTCGCCAAGTTTTTGAGCCTCAAGTCCACGATTTTGTTCAATATTAAATTGCCCAATTCCTTGGTTGTAGGCATCTTGTAAACCTTTAGCTTGAATACCCCCAAGCTGTGTTTGCAAATTGCGGTTAGCTTCAGCTTCCATCAACCCATGACGAGTCCCACCAAACGCACCTGCTTGCGCTGCTCTTGCTCCAATTGCTTGATTGGCAATATCTGCTTGGCGCTTGGCTTCACGCTGCTGGACATCAACAACATTCTGCATATAGGGCGACATATAAGACGCTTGCACGTTGGTGACGTTCTGCCCACCGTAGTTTATAGGTTGAAGGCTTGGGTTCATTAAGTCAGGTTGAGTCCCCCCAACTGTTACATCCCCACCTGTTTGATACCCCTCAACTTCACCACCATATGCTTTACCTGTAGGGGGTTGGTTTAATCCAAGCAGTTGATTCACCCCGCCTTGGAATGTTGTATTGGGGTTAGACTTTAAATAACTATCAAGCATTCCAACTTGTTGCGAGGAGGCGGGAGTGCCTGCGTATTTTTCTGCAAAGTTAATAATATCCCCGCGAGTTCCCTGCAAAGGATTTGCAAATGTCCCCGTCGTAAACTGCGTGGGTTTATACTGCCCATAATCTAACGCACCAATACCCGCAGCAGTTGCCAGATTAGATCCTTGGCGAAACTGCCCCGGTGTTTTTAAATTGGCAATACCCGATTGTGCCCTTTGTATTAAGGGAGACACACTCTCATAAGCTTGAAACGGCACATCAGCTTCAGCCGAAGCTCGTTCCATTAAACGTTCGTAAAAAGGTACATACGCTTCACGCAAACCTGTTTCACCTGCAAAATCAACCCCTGTTCCTTCACGCTTTTTAGAATCGGGGCGGGAAATAGTTAAATCTTTATCGACATCAGAATCAGCAGTATCAGCGGGGGGTTTACCAAACTGTTTTTGTACTGCGGTAACTCCACCTTGGCTTTGCCAATAATTGACATCTTCATCGGATATTTTTCTATCAGGAAGAAGTTTTTGTAGTTCAGCGCGTGTTTGGTTTTTGTTATATATGACATCCGCAGCTTTTGATGCTTCGGGGTTTGCTGCGCGAATAGCTTCAAATTGAGCGCGTTCTTGAGTTGTTGGATCTTTATATCCAACAGATGTTACTTTGCTATCTTGAGCAAGCAATGCCTTAAGTTCGTCTTGACTAACATCGTACTGAGATGCAAGGTTGTAAATATCGTTCATGGAATATCCAGCTTTCTGAATATCCCCAACTAAACTTTTTAACTCATTAGCACTAATCTGTTTTTCAGTTTGTTTACCGCCAACATCTTTTATTATTTTTTCAAATTCACTTTTTTCGGTAGCGTCTGGCTCTTCGTAGCTAACCTCAGTGACTTTACCACTTAATACATCACCGAGTTCTTGTTCAGTAACATCGTACTGTTTAGCAAGCGCAACGATGTCAGCGTAGTTATACCCCGCAGCGGCAAGCTGTTGGTATAGAGATTTAAGTTGTTCTGCGGAAATAGTTGCCATGATTACCTCGGCATAAATTTGTCAGGGTTGATCTGTCTGCCCTGTTTGCGGTTACCCGTTCGTGCGGCACGAATACGATCCATCATCTCGTAAAGGCGTTTCGCACCTGCGTTAGAATTCCCATTCCCAAGATGACTAACAACATCAGCAGGAATAACAAACTCACCATCAGAAAGTGCAGCAGGTCTTTTATTGTCAATGTGTGCAGGGACTTTGTCTGCCATCCCGTCTGAGTGTCCGTCGAGGTATCGTGGTGGTAGTGCACGTCCTCCCCGCGCCATTTCCAATGACCCAATTCCACCTCCCGCAGCAGAATATTTAGTGCCTTTATACGCCGTGCGCGTTGCAGTTACTGGGGCGTTCTTACCTGCGCTAGCCCCCGCTGCTTCTTTCCTAGCCCGTTGTGCAGATTTATAAGATGCTAACGCACCTAGCGCACCAAGACCACCCTGAAGAAGCCCTTTGTTGGAAAGAAGTTTATCAAGGAAGGATTTAGGTAAGTTAGCCGAAGTGCCAAAAGGATTGCCCGACATGATACCGCCGGGGGCAACATCTTGCTCAGCTTGTTTTGAAAGCTGCTCCATCTCTTCAGGGCTTATTCCTGCCACTATGTAGTTTTCAATGGCTTTTTTATCAGCGCCAGATAAATTTGGGTTTGCAGCAAAATAAGCTTGAGCTACAGATTGCAACTCTTCTGGGTTAAAAGTAGAAAGAAGCAACTGGGACTCATAAGACCCTGGATCTAAATAGGACAGTTCTGTACCTAGATTGAGTAATGTATCGTAGCTAGGATCGTTAAGGCTATCCCCGCCATCACCTAAATTAACATCACGAAACATATAGTCAGTGTCGTCAATATCAAAAGGGCTTGCAAAACTAGTCATCATCTACCTCCCGGCCTACGCTTCTGCATCAAAGCTGGGCCTGCAAATCGCATAAACGTATTAAATGTTTTGGGGTCTATACCACCAGCTTGTAGCCCCTGACCAAGACCATAATTAATAGCTGCACCTTTAATAGCAGCGGCGGGGTCAAACTTTTTACCAAATGCAGTGGATGTTAATGCCTGTGTCGTTAGTGATTTAGCAGGGTTAGCTAATGAACCAAGACCTTTAAACATATCGGGGGCGAGTGCATTCATACCTGCGCCAATACCACCGGAAACTGCACCAGACTTAAACCCTTTGGAGAAATCTCCACCCATTAACTTAGAAATACCGCCTTGCGTAACGCCAGATACAAGCGCATTAGAAAGAATCGACGGCAACCCCGCAGCAGTTAACGAACTTGTAACTCCACCAAGTAAGCCACCAATACCGCCCATAGGCAAAGTAAGTAGCCCAAGCATGGGGGCAAGCTTAGCAAGTGCAGCCTTCCCTTGGTTTTCTCTTTGATAAACCGCAGGGCCAGCCGCACTAATCTTTCCAGTTTCAGGATCAAACGTCACGGTGGGATCAAGCATGACCCCCTTGTTGCCAATATCAAACCCTTCGTTTTTAGCGTAATAGTCGCCGTATTTCTTACCAGCAACCGTAGGGTTATAAACAACTTGTCCCTGTTTATTAACACTAAACCCTAACTGCGCTAATCGTTCTTCGGGAGACACGTCAATTTCTTCGCCGGGGCCACCTTCCACATTTGTATCTAAACGCTTAGTAACACCTTTGGCTAATTCTTCTTTGTACTGCTTAAGAACATCTTCGCCAATCGTGCCACCTACATCCCCCAACGATTTCTGGTATTCAACATAAGCTTTAGCCGCAGGTTCAGACCACTCTTTCATACCCTTAGACGCAAGCCCAGCACGAATCCTGTCAAGACCATAAGGGTCTTTTTGCTGAGAAGCAAACTGCTGAAAGGCACTTATTGGGTTACTTGAGGTACTCATGTCTCAATCGCAGACACAAAAGTAGCAGTCACGATAACTGATGGTATCGCAGGGCGCGCCGGAGAGGAAGGGGCAGTGTAGTGTTCAATATAGGCATTAACATTAGAAGGACGCCAGAACAGTTGCACGTAGCTGTTAACCGTAAACGAATTAACGTAGTTGGCGCTGGCTACTGTGTGATATGGATCGCCCACTGCTTTTCTTGGGGCCAAACCAAAACGCCTATTAGAGTCGGCAATATCAGTTTCGTTTTTTCTAAACCAGATGTCTACGTCCTGTGAAGCAGCGTCATAGTTTGCTAGCACTATGCTGTACTGAATATTGTATATCCCCGTATACCCAAACGTAATTTGGCTACTACTTTCAACAGATACACCCGTGGATAGTGAGGTGCTGTTTAGTGTAACCGCATTAGCTGTAGTTGTTAGAGCTGCTACTTGATCGGTTGTATCAAAAAAAGATCCCAACGGAAGTTGTACGTACTGCCCACCATAGTTGCCAAACAAAGCAAGCAAATTATTGTTAAGCCTGTTGAAGTACAAACGTAAAACATTATTAAATTGCTCTTGATAGCGAGAATCATATTCTCTGGGAGCAATGGGTAAATTAGGCGAAGCAGGATGTTCAATAACACTCATCGCCTACCATCCGAACGAATGTCAATACGCGGTGCACCCAACTGCCAAGTTGTACCCAAACCATCCGAAGCAATCTTAATAATCATCTGCCGCCCACGGATTCGGGTGTAAACAATATTGGTAAACTGCTCAATCGTAACCGTCGATGTACGGGCAACTGCTTTAGAAGCCTCGGTGTTAAACCCAGACCCCGAACCATTCATGCCGTACATGGTCATCGTAACTTGCGGCGTACCCGCAGTTGACCCTTGGAATGTCAAATCCGGCACCATACGCCATACAAACCCAAACTTATCACCATCGTCGATGTCAAACTCCGCAGACTCAATATAAGCTTCAATAGGCGTAGTAGTGCTTGTCTGATTGTCGTCAATACCATTTTCATGATTGACTAAATTGTTACTATAAGTTGCAGCTACAGGGAAAGCACGCAACCCTGAATCAATCCAAGCAGTACGCGCTAGTGAGCCGTAGTACCAAATGTCTTCTGCATAATTGTAAATTACATAAGAATCAATTGCTGTAACATCAGCCGAGCAATAAAACCACCATATTTCATTAAACCCTTCGTTAGTGCCAGCAAACACTTGTTGGCTTTGCCCAATATTGATATTGCTAAATACGTGCCGACGAAGATCACAACGAAGCGTTTGTACGCGCCCGTCATAAAGATAAAACTTATCAACGCCCATCCAGTAAATACGCCCCGATGCAACTGCCGCAGCATTTTGGCTTATAATTGATATGTTATCTCCAACAAGTTGAGAAGACCAAACAATCGGTGCGCCCACATATTGAATAGAATATAAAGAAGAATTTGTCCACACTATAATTTCTTGGCGGGTTTGTAGAACTGTAATAATTTCAGAACCGCGTGATAGCCGAACAGAACCTGCTTGATTAAGCGAAGAAGGCACCCAATCCACCACAGACTCTTGATTACTCCAGCGAACAAGCATAGGATCAAGAGTTGCGCTACCATACTCCGTTGTGCCAAACAATAATACAAATCTAGAAATATCAGATACAAGTATGTAATTTTGTAGAGTTGGCACATCCACCAAAAGACTTACACTGTGAGTGCCAGATTGAGAACCTGATGTATTAATAATTGTGCCTGTTGGAGTAGCTGAAAGATTAGCAATAACACCATCAACATTACGCAAATAAAAAGTAGTGCCGGTAGACAAGCCTGTTGGCAGCGCACCTGTCGTGGAAAACTGTACGGCTGTACCTTCAGCAAGTATTACAGAGAACGTAGCCACACACGGAGTAGCAATAGTAAAAGTTACTGTGCCTCCAAGAGTATTAGCATTTACCCCCCTATTAGCAACACCAGTTGACGCTTCCCAATAATATAACCCACCACCACGAGGCCCAAAAACAAGATCTTCTCCCCAATTATTGTGGGACCATAAGCGCAATGAATCTGTTTGTGGCGAACCT
>Ga0194130_10006937_pt1 | contig 12818 bp, 11 predicted proteins | sample TA2KigsurfametaG_FD_160084 | JGI IMG/M metagenome (GOLD analysis project Ga0194130, IMG submission 160084) | Freshwater microbial communities from Lake Tanganyika, Tanzania - TA2015050 Kigoma 12 surface | ecosystem: Environmental > Aquatic > Freshwater > Lake | place: Tanzania: Lake Tanganyika... | reverse complement strand
TAGGCTGAAGCGTTTTCGCTTCCTTCGTCGTGAGGCCAGGCTTAGCCTTCATGAAGTCGAAGGCCTCGCACAAGAAGCCGGCGGAACCGCATGCGCCATCATAGATCCGCTCGCCGACCTTGGGGTTCACCACCTGAATCATGGCGCGGATCAACGGGCGCGGTGTGTAATACTCGCCGCCGTTGCGCCCGGCGTTGCCCATGTTCTTGATCTTGGCTTCGTAGAGGTGGGAGAGTTCGTGCTTTTCAGCCTGAGAGCGGAAGCGCAGACCATCGATATGGTCAATAATTTCGCGCAGGTTGTAACCGCTCGAAATCTTGTTCTGGATCTCACTAAAAATTTCACCAATCTTGTATTCGATGGTGTTCGGGCCGGTCGCCTTCTGCTTGAATGCCTTCAGGTAGAGAAAGAGTTTGTGGTTAACGAAGTCGCGAAGGTCATCGCCAGTGAGGGCACGGTTGTGATCGATGCTTCCATCCGAGGTTTTTGGGGCGGCCCATTGTTCCCATCGGTAGGGCTGGTCGAGAATGAAGTTGTACTTCTTCCCTTCAAGGGCGGCTTCGTCGGCCTTATCCTGCTCAAGGCCATCGAGATATTTGAGGAACAGAAGCCAGGAGGTCTGCTCGGCGTAGTCGAGTTCCGTCGTGCATCCAGCCTCTTTCCAAAGTATGTCGTCGATGTTTTTGAAGGCTTGCTCAAACATAAACTAACTGTAATTCTATTTTAGTCCAAGCACTTCGGGAATCGTTGTGCCATCATCCATTCCTTGGATCAAGTTGCTGAAGGCTCGCGAAACGGTAAGTTTCAGACTTAGAGGTAAGAAGTATCGTAGCTTTTATTCCGTGGTTGGAGCCGAGCAGGAAGAACAAATCTGGAATCGGATAGTCTTGCATCCAGAAGGAAATACCAAATTAGATACGTCAGCTTTTCGCCCAAGACTAACAACAAGCGGGGGGGGATCCAGGAAAACTGATGCTCAGATGGAACCTTGGAAGACAGCACAATCCCAGTGGGCAGAACGGCTTGCGCGTTGAATGCAGTACTCGCTGCGCAGTGATCGCAGCTACGCCAGCAAGATCAATCCTCGGCTGTCCCTAGCATTTATGGGTTGTTTCCACCCGTCACGTTCAATTCCTCAAACAACGGTTGGTTAAACCCACTCTGCAGAAAACTGATCGTCACCTTGTTGTTCCCATCATTGATCTGCTGTCCGGGAAACCGCTGAAACCTAAGAAAGAACGTGATCACGCCATTCTGATCGATACGGACATTGAAATCCCTGACTTCCCGCTGCGCACTCGAATCGAGTGCATCCAGCCACGGAGCAATGATTGGCTCGCTCGAACCCGTCTTCACGCGGATCTGCGTATTGTCATACTGCGCAGCCGCAGTAAATCGAAAAACTAATGGGTTGAAAAAGGGGCTTACATTCGCATTGCCAAGCCGCAAAACCTGGACTGGAAAAGCGCGAGGAGTCGAATTCGAGTTTTCAGGCATTCCTCAATCCTACCTCCGAGCAGCGAGCTTCATGCGGAAACCACACGACACACTTTTCAGAAATTGCGTGGATATTCAATTGCAAGAATTGGCCATACTTGCAAAGCAGGATGTGAAGCCTTCGCTTCCAGACCACCTCAAGGAGTCTTTCGATGATCGGGTAAGCTCCAGCCCATATCGAAGCGTTGGCCAACACATCAACATACTCACTCGAGACGATTGGTAGCGCTGAGCTGCGCCAAGTGGCGGATAGGAGATTAAGCAAGCCATCCCAAGCAAGCCCCAACCATTAGGCCTGCAAGATTAATACCAAGGCCATTCACAATTTTTTAGAATTTTTATTTCCCTTATTTTCAACAATAATACCCTCCCAAAACATTAAGCCGTTCGCCCTCGCTGCTAACTTCATCTCGTGACCAGCAACATGCTTAACCACAATCTGGGTGCGCTGCCACCCACCACGGAAGCCACCGCAACAGTGGCACCCACACCCGAGGCTCCTGCTACCGAGCCCCGCAAGAAGACCATGTCCGAAGCCGCCCTCGCGGCCAATCGTGCCAACGCGCTCAAGTCCACCGGACCCCGCACCGCTCAAGGCAAAGCCCGCTCCGCAAGTAATGCCTTCCAGCATGGTTTGTATTCCATGCGCAGCTTCACTCACCTCCTCGGAGACCCCAATCTCGTCCTCACCGTCGAGCACAACTTCATCCAGGAATATCAACCCGTCACACCCACCGAGCACATGCTCGTCCAGCAACTCATCCATCTCCAGCTCCGCTTCCTCCAGATGGAGAACTTCTTCAATCAGGCCTGCCTCTCCGGCTTCCATGAACAACCCTCCCGCGCCTACCTCGCCGTCCTCCGCGAGCTGGACCGCATCCCCAATCGCATTCTCAAAGTGATCAAAGCCATCCAGCAACAAATCGCTCTCCGCGACAAATCCGGCAACATCGAACCCATCGAGGATCCACCTCGCGTCGAAACCCTCGGCCAGCTCGAACGCAACGCCAAAGCGCAGGAAACCTACCCATCCGGTCCCCAGCTCGGCCAGTCCGTCAGCGAATACATCTACCAGGAATTCTGCCGCCGCACCGGCATCACCCCGCAACCCTATGAAGCCCGGTTCAAAAATCCAGAACCAGCAACCACAACACCCGAAACAAGCAAGTAACAAACCCAAATTCTGAGGCCACCCGCAACCTCACCGATCCTTGACAACCGAATACTCACCACCGACCAGGACGACGCCACAACTGCGCCCCGGCAATCCCGCCGGGGCGCAGGGCTGCGCGCATCATGCCCGCTCATACCGCGCTTTACTGGAAACAGTGCCTATCGGCATGCGGTACGATTGACAAGTAACGCTTGTCAGGCCTTTCCAACCGCATGCCCATGAAAAAACCAATCCATCCAGGTAAAATCGTCCGGCTCGATTGCCTCGAGCCACTCGGACTCACCGTCACCTCCGCCGCCAAAGTTCTGGGAGTAACCCGCCAGGCTCTCAATAACATCGTCAACGAGAAGGCCGCCATCTCTCCGGAGATGGCCATTCGCCTCTCCAAAGCCTTTGGCAGCACTCCTGAAACCTGGGTCCGCATGCAGGCTAACTACGATCTGTTCCGCGCACTCGAAAACGAAGCCGCGATCAACGTAAAGCGCTACATCCCAAAGACTGCTGCCTAGCCCCACAATGTCTGGCGATTCAAACAGAATGGAACCCACCGAAACAGATCACTACATCGTTCAAACTCCCGAAGTTCGGGGAGGTAATCCGATCGTTGCGGGCACCCGCATCGGCGTGCACGATGTCATCGGCCTACTCCAGAATGGCGAATCCGTCGACACGCTTTTGGAGACCTGCTTCCCTTCCCTCAACAGGTCCCAGGTCCACGCCTGTCTCGCCTACTATCAGACTCACCGCGGCGAAATCGATCCACTCATCGAGCTCCAGGCCTCTCCGTTCCGGCTAAACGCTCATCTGTGATAACTTGGTTACAAGCCAAAGATGAAGCAACCCTTAGTTCTCATCCTCTGTCTCTGCATGCTTCAAGCGGAACCACGGGTGGACCCCAAGGAAGAAGCCCTCGTCTCCAAACGCCGCAACTACTGGGCCTTCCAGCCGCCCACCCGCGCCGCCATCCCCGCCGGCACTCACCCCATCGACTTCCTCGAGCCCGCCAAACGCCCCGCCCTCGAACACCGCAGCCTCATCCGCCGCCTCGCCCTCGATGTCACCGGCCTGCCCCCCACCGACTTCAACGGCACCTACGATCAAATCCTCGACCGCCTCATGGCCAGCCCCCGCTACGGCGAACGCTGGGGTCAGAAGTGGCTCGACATCGTCCGCTATGCCGATACCAACGGCTTCGAACTCGACGCCGAGCGAACCCACGCCTGGCGCTTCCGCGATTACGTCATCCAGTCCTTCAACGCGAACAAGCCTTATAACCAGTTCCTCCGCGAACAGCTCGCCGGCGATGAACTCTACCCCGGCAACACCGACGCCCTCATCGCCACCGGCTTCCTCCGCTCCGGCCCCCGCCACGTCGTCGGCGGCAATCAGGACGAAGAGCAGAACCGCCAGGAAGACCTGATCGAGATGACCCACGCCATCTCCGCCACCTTCATGGGCATGACCATGAATTGCGCCCGCTGCCACAATCACAAATTCGATCCCATCCTCCAGGCCGATTACTACCGCCTCCAGGCCATCCTCGCCTCCACCGAATTCCGTGAAGTCCAGCTCGCCTCGGGCGACACCATGCTCGCCGCCGAAGCCCTCATCGCCACGCACCAGGCCAAAATCAAACCCATCCTCGACGAAATCAAAGTTATCGAGAAGCCCTTCCGCAAACAGTTCCGCGAAGAGAAAATCCCCACCCTCGACAAGCAATTCCGCGACGTCCTCGCCCTCGACAAAGACAAGCTCACCGAAGAACAACAGCGCCTCCGCAAAGACGCCGAGAAACAACTCTCCCCCACCTGGGATGAAGTCGTCGCCCTCATCCCGCCCGATCTTAAAGCCAAACGCGCCGCCCTCCGCCAGCGCATGCACCAGATCAACCTCGACGAACCCGACCCCGCCCCCGTCGCCTACTCCGTCTTCACCGTCGACAAGGCCCAGCCCACTCACATCCTCAAAGTCGGCGATCCCAAATACAAACAACAGCAGGTCGAGGCCGGTCTGCCCCTCGTCCTTTCAAAAGACCTCGGAAATTTCGCAACAGACCCACGCGGCCGCCGCGCCGCCCTCGCCAACTGGCTCGCCGACCCCGCCCACCCCCTCACCGCCCGCGTCATGGTCAACCGCCTCTGGCAGTTCCGCATGGGCAAAGGCATCGTCACCACCATGAACGATTTCGGTGCCCTCGGTGCCCGCCCCACCAACCTCAAACTCCTCGATTGGCTCGCCACCGAATTCATCGCCTCCGGCTGGAACATCAAACACATCGACCGTCTCATTCTCACCAGCGCCGCCTACAAACAACAGGCCGCCCAACGCCGCCGCATCGATTCCGACATGCTCCGCGATTCCATCCTTGCTGCCAGCGGCATGCTCAACCTCAAAATGTACGGCAAGCCCGTCAAGACTCCCATCGAGCAGGAAATCTACGACATCATCTTCACCGAAGGCGAACCCGACAACCTCTGGCCCCTCCCCAAGGACCGCTCCGAGATGTACCGCCGCACGGTTTACATTCTCAATCGCCGCACCATCCGCCTGCCGATGCTCATGAATTTCGATCAACCCGACACCATGTCCAGTTGCCCCGAGCGCCCCGCATCGATTCACGCCCTCCAGGGCCTCACCCTGCTCAACAGCGACTTCATGCAGGAGCAAGCCAAAGCCTTCGCCGCCCGCTTCAACGGCGACATCGAACGCGCCTACGACCTCGCCCTCGGCCGCAAGCCAACAAGTAAGGAACGAACCCAGGCCACAGAATTCTTCAAGAAGGGAGGCACGGCCGAGGATTTCGCCCTCGCCATGTTCAATCGCAATGACTTCCTCTATCTCCCGTAGAAACGTCCTCAAAGCCAGCGCCAACGGCTTCGGTGCCATCGCCGCCGAATGGCTCATGCAGCGCGACCTCCAGGCCGCCATCGCCCCCAAGGCGAAAAGCGTCATCTTCCTCTTCATGGTCGGAGCCCCGTCCAGCATGGACCTTTACGACCCCAAACCCGCCCTCAACAAATTCGACGGCCAACCGCTCCCCCCAAGCTACGGCAAAGTCGGCGGACAATTTACCGACGGATCGAACCCACTCCTCGGCTCACCCTGGGAATTCAAACGCTACGGCAAGAGCGGCCTCCCCGTCTCAAGCCTCATGCCGAACCTCGCCGAGTGTGTCGACGACATTTGCTTCGTCAAAAGCTTCTACACCGAAAGCGTCGTCCACGCCCCGGCCATGTACCAGGTCCACACCGGCCGCATCCTCATGGGCTACCCGAGCATGGGTTCCTGGGTCACTTACGGCCTCGGCGCTGCGACCGATAATCTCCCCGCTTACGTCGTCATGCCCCAGCCGGAAGGCACCCCCGAGGGCGGTACGCCCTGTTGGGGTTCTGCATTTTTGCCCGCTGTGAATCAGGGCACGCTTCTCCGCCCCGGCCCCAACCCGATCCTGCACTTGAAGCCCCCCGCCGGAGTCACCCCCGACCGCCAGCGCCGCACGATCGACCTCATCCAGGACATGAACCGGCTCGATGCGACGCCCGAAGACAACGAAATGGCCGCCCGCATCGCGAGTTACGAACTCGCCTTCAAGATGCAGTCCGCCGCCCCCGAAGCCGTCGACATCAACAAAGAACCCGAGCACATCCGCCGCATGTATGGCGTGGGCGAAAAACGCACTCACGATTTCGGCACCCGCTGCCTCCTCGCCCGCCGCATGGTCGAGCGTGGCGTACGCTTCGTGCAAATCTATTCCGGTGGCGGCCCCGTCAGCATGCAGTGGGACGCCCATAGCCACCTCAAAGCGAATCACGAAAAAATGTGCGGCCTCACCGACCAGCCCGTCGCCGCCCTCCTCAAAGACCTCAAGCAACGCGGCCTCCTCGACACAACCCTCGTCATCTGGGGCAGCGAATTCGGCCGGCTCCCCACTTCAGAGAGCGGCAACGGCCGCGACCACAACATGCACGGCTACACGATGTGGTTCGCCGGCGGCGGAGTCAAGGGCGGCCAGTCGATCGGCGAAACCGATGAGTTCGGCCTCCGTGCTGTGGGCGAGCGTTATCACATGCGCGATTTTCACGCCACCATTCTCCATCTCCTCGGCCTCGACCAGCACAAGCTCTGGTATCTCCACAACGGACGTCACGAGAAACTAACTGACTTTGGCGGCACCCCCATCGCCAAGGTCTACAGCTAATGCTCGCTTTACTGCTCGCCCTCTCCGTCACCGACCAGATGTGGGAGGCCGCGAAACCAAATTACGAGAAAACAATTTCCCACCCCTTCCTCCGCGAACTCGCCGATGGCCGGCTCGCCCCGGAGAAATTCGAACGCTACCTCATCGAAGACATCGCCTACCTGAAGGCTTACAGTGAAGTTCTCACCGCCCTCGCCGTCCAAGCCCCGCGCCCCGAATGGAAGAAATTCCTCCTCGACGGCGCCGCCGGTTGCGACACCGAAGTGAAGCACATCCACCAGACCTACCTCGGCGGCAAAGGCAAAGAGAAGGCTCCTTCTGAGGCGAATGCCGCCTACATTCGATTCCTCAAACAAAACGTCGAGCAACGCACTTTCGCCGAAGGCCTCGCCGCCGTCCTGCCCTGCTACTGGATCTACTGGGAAGTCGGCAAGACACTCAAAACGCGCGGCAGCAAGAACAAAGATTACCAACGCTGGATCGATTACTACTCCGATCCAAACTACGGCAAGACGGTCGCCCAGGTGCTCAAGATCATGAATGAAGCGGCGAAGGATTTACCGCCAGCCAAGCTGGTCGAACTCTTCGTCGAAGGTGCCGGGCACGAATACAGCTTCTGGGATTCCGCTTATCACCTGAGGCGATAGAGTCGGTCGCCCCTCCACTCGAAGCTGGCGAAATCGGCGGCTTCTGGATTACCTTTCGTGTGCACATTGTTGGGGCTTACAACAAGCAAATCAGTATTCTTGTAGAGCAATCGAACGATGAACGTACTCGCCCACGGGTAATCGGCAGTGAAGGGTTCGCTGACAAAACGGATCTGTACCTTCGGCGGCATCTGCGGGATTTGGCTTTGGAGGCTTTCGCGGAACTGGCGAATTTCAACAAACTCTTTGTCCCACCCATCCATGCCCCACTGGCTTGGGACGTAGCGCACCAACAGAGCAAAACAAACCGCCGCAAGCACCAATCTGTGATTCTCCTTCGGCAGCTTCAACAGCAAAGCTGAAAGTGCGAGTGGCAGGGAAATGCAGGCGATGTAAGCTCCTTCGAGTCCACGGTCGGGGACGAAGGCGAGGGGGAGAATGGCGATTGGAAAAAACGCCACCGCGAAGTAAGCCATCTTTTCTCGAAGTAGCAAGAGCAGAGCGATCCAAAGCCCAGATGCTTGTTTCGCGAGAATCATCGGCCCGAAGTAACCCTGAAAGCGGGCAAGATAAGTTGCGAGATTGTAAGTAGGTTGATATCCACCTACCGAGCTCAGACCCTCTGGGCCATAGACGCGGCCGATGATGAAGGCCAGCCCTGTAATTGCGGATAAGCCGCAGTACAACCAAGGGGTGCGCCGATTGTAGATCCACTCATAGAGCACAATGAGGACGGGGAGGACGATCGCACTTTCTTTCGCATTCAATCCGAGAATTAGCAAGAGAGTCGCGCCCCAGGGTTCTTCGAACTCGAGGTAGTAAGCAAAGCCGGCGTAAACAAACGTGCAAGCCATGATCTCGAAGATCGTGCCCGTGTTGAGGTAGAGATGAGTCCAAAGCGGGTGGTAACTCGCGATCGCGGTAGCGAGGAGGCCGACGCTGAGGCTCTTTGAGAGTTTCATCGCGATGTGACCCACGAGGAAGCCATTGCCGATCAGAAAGGCTGAGCAAGCCAGGCGCCAGGGCATCGGGGAGAAGCCGAATTGATCCCAGAATACTTTGTAGAACAATTCCCCCAGAGGCCGAAACAGCGAGGTCGGCTGCCAGAAGAATGCGATCAGTTTGAATAACTCCGCATAGGAAGTCGTCATCGCCCGGTAGGCGTTCATGAGGTCGTCATGGGACCACTCGGCGAGCCAGATGACTGGAGCTTTGTATTTGACGTAGGCCACCACGAGGATGGCCCAAACGGCGAGCTTGATTCTATCGGCCAAGGTGGCGCTCGAAGAAGTCGACCATCGCTTCGTTCAAGTGATTTCGGGCAGGGCCGGAGACGCCATGGGACTTCTGGGGATAAATGCTGAGTTCGAAATGTTTACCGGCCTTCTGCAGGGCGTCGGTCATCTGCAGCATGTTCTGGAACAAAACATTGTCGTCACCGATGTTGTGCACCAGCATGAGCTTACCTTCGAGATTCTTCGCCTTGTGGACAGGGCTTGAATCGCGGTAGCCTTTTTCATTTTCCTGCGGCGTGCCGAGATAACGTTCGGTGTAAATCGTGTCGTAGAGGAGCCAGTTCGTCACCGGTGCACCACTGATGCCAGCTTTGATCAGCTTGGGTTCGGTCAACATAGTGTTCAGCGTCATGTAACCGCCGTAGCTCCAGCCGGACATGCCGATGCGGGCGGGGTCGACGAAGCCCAGGGAGACGAGGTGTTCGACACCGGCTTTTTGATCCTGCACTTCGATTTCACCGAACTTGCGATAGAGCTTCGATTCCCAGAGGTGGCCACGACCGCCGGAGCCGCGGTTGTCGACCTGCCAGATCACATAACCTTTGTGGGCGAGAACCTGGTCGAGAGTGAGGCCGCCATTCCAGGAATTGCGCACCGTCTGAGCGTGAGGGCCCCCGTAGACCATGACGATGGCCGGGTATTTTTTCGCCGGATCAAAATTCTTCGGTTTGATGAGGCGAGCCATCAGAGTGGCACCGTCTTTGACTATGAAGCTTAAGTACTCGGTGGGCAGGATGTCGTATTCGCTGGGCTCGCTCTTTTTCAGTTCGACGAGTTGGGCACCGTCGGCGCTATGCAGAGTTTGCCGGGTGGGCTTGTCGATCGCCGAAAAAGTATCAGTGTAAAAGTCGGCGGTGGGGCTCATCGAGATGGAGTGGGTGCCGGGTTCGTTTGTGAGCTTGCGTTTGTTTTTCCCGTCGAATCCGATGACATAGAGGTGCCGCTCGAGGGGGCTGACTTCGGTGGAGGTGTAGTAGACAAGGCGCTTGTCCCAATTGACGCCGACGACATCGTTGACTTCCCAATCGCCCTTGGTGATTTGTGAAATCTCTTTGCCGTTGAAATCAATCAGCGACAGGTGGCGGCTACCGGACTTCTCACTGGCCCAGAGGATTTGTTTGCGGGCGCGGTCGATTTTCGTGAGCGAGTGCACGTTGATCCAGAAGGGGTCAGATTCAGAGAAAACTTTGCGAATTTGCCGGGTTTCCCAATTGGCGGCGAAGAACTCGAGCTTGTCCTGAATGCGCGTCATGCGCTGAACGCTGACTTCACTCGGGTCCATCCAGGCGACGCGGGCGAGGAGGTAATCGCGGGTTTCGCCAAGATCCATCCAGCGGGTCTTGGTGGTTTCGATATCGACAACACCGAGGCGGACATCGGCGTTGGCAGTGCCCGCCTGCGGGTAGCGCTCGGGCTCGGGGACGGCGGGGGTCTTGAGGAGGTCGACCTGCGGGTAAATCATCTCCTTTGAAACGTCGAACTGGAGGTAGGCGATACGGGCCGAGTCGGGGCTCCACCAGTAAGCGGTGTTAAGGTCGAGTTCTTCGGGGTAGACCCAATCGAGCTTGGCATTGAGAAGAGTCTCAGAACCGTCGCGGGTGAGGCGGGTGACTTTGCCGGAGGCGATGTCCTGCACGTAAAGGTCATTGTGGATGCGGTAGCTGACTTTCTTGCCGTCGGGGCTGAGCTTTGGGTCACTCTCGGTCGCTTCGGTCTTGGTGAGCTGTTTCGGTTCATTCTTGCCGGGTTCGATCCAGAACAGGTCGCCACCTTCCGTAATGAGAAGGGCGGAGGAATCGGGGGCCCACTGGTAGCGTTGTTCGGAGACGCGGCGGTTCTGCCAGGCGAAGGCGGCGTCGGGGTTGGAATCTTTGATGGCGAGCGCGGAAAGATCGGATAGCTTGGCGAAAAGGAGTTTTGTCGACTTGTCGCGGCAATCGTAGAGGTGGAGGGCACCGGAGCGGGAGTAGGCGAACTGGTAGCCGTTGGGAGCCCAGATGGCTCCGAGGGGGGCGTCGCCCATTTGGCGCTGCTTGAGAGTGTCGAGCGTGATGGGTTTCTTTTGCGCCAGCAGTGCGATGGCAAGAACGAATGGGGTGATGAGTCGCGAAAGCATCGTTAGGTTATAGTTTGACATTAACCATGGAACTTCATTTCTGGGGCGCCACACGCACGGTGACAGGATCGATGCATGAGATCCGGCATGGGAACCGGAGAATTCTACTCGATTGCGGATTGTTTCAAGGGCGGCGCAGCGAGTCGCGAGATCGGAATTGTTGTTTTCCTTTTCAGCCAGCAACGGTGGATCGGGTGGTAATGAGCCATGCACACATTGACCACTCGGGGAATTTGCCGAATCTGGTGAAGCAGGGGTTTGACGGGCCAATTCATGCGACAGCGGCGACGCAGGATCTATGCCGGGCGATGTTAAAGGACAGTGCGTATTTGCAGGAGCGTGACGCTGAGTACTTGATGCGGCGGCGAGACCGGCGCAAGCGGGTGATGGACAATTACGAAGAACCGACGGTAGAGCCGCTCTACAGAATTGAGGATGCGGAGAAGACGTTTCCATTGTTTGCTCCACTGCCGATGACGGGGCGGCAGGATCTTGGTGATGGGCTGAGCGTCGAGACTGTGGAGGCCGGGCACATGCTGGGGAGTGTGTCGATGGTGGTAACGGATGGCAAGGTGAGAGTGGGTTTCTCTGGCGATATCGGGCGGGCGAAGCTACCGATTATTCGGGACCCACAAGCAATGCCGGCTTGTGACTACCTGATTATGGAGTCGACCTATGGAGACCGGCTGCATCAGGACGAGGGAGCGGTGCTGGACAAGCTGGCCGATATCGTGAACCGGACAGCGGCGCGAGGTGGCAAGATCGTGGCGCCTGCATTTGCGGTAGGGCGCACGCAGCAACTGGTTTTGTTGCTGAATCAGTTAGTGATGGAAAAGCGGATTCCGAGTATTCCGGTGTTTGTGGATTCACCGCTGGCGGTGAATGTCACTGAGACCTTCCGTAAGTTCAGTAATCTGTTTGACGCCGAGACGGCGGCAATGCTCGACGACGATCACGAGGGGGATGTGTTTGGATTCTCGCGGTTGCGTTACATACGGGATGTAGCGGACAGCAAGGCGTTGAACGATCTGCGGGGGCCGATGTTGGTGATCTCAGCTTCGGGGATGTGCGAAGCCGGACGAGTGATCCATCATTTGAGGAACACAGTGTCGGACCCGCGGAATACGGTACTCATTACGGGCTTCCAGGCGGAGCATACTCTCGGGCGGAAGATTCTGGACAAGTGGCCGGAGGTGCCGATTTTTGGCGAGATGTATCGGCTGCGAGCCGAAGTGGCGAAGATCAATGAGTTATCAGGGCACGCGGACCAGCGGGAATTGATTGAGTGGATGCGGCCCATTGCACCTGGGTTGAAGAAAGTATTTCTGGTGCATGGTGAGGCGCGGCAGCAGGAAGCATTCAAGCGCGTGGCTGAGGCGACGTTTGATTTGGAAGTGGTGATTCCGTCGCGCGGGGATGGGTTTGATGCATCATGACAGCAAGTAGGCTGATGCTATGATTGCAATATGCGAACCACGGTAACGCTCGATCCGGACGTGGAAAGACTGCTTCGCGAAGCGATGCGAGAAAAATCGATTTCTTTCAAAGAAGCCTTGAATGAAGCAGCCCGAGCGGGGTTACGTAAACCCGGACAAGGTAAGGCAAAGCGGTTTGTGCAGACCACTTTTCGAATGGGCTGTGCTGGGGATTATCGGTGGGACAAGGCGATGGCAATAGCGGACGCTCTGGAGGACGAGGAGCTAGTAAGGAAGCTTGAGATTCTCAAATGATTGTGGTGGATACCAATCTCTTGATATACGCAGTGAATGTTCCGCTCCGGACGTGGTGGACAGCGCGTTGGGAGTGAATTATTGCCATTGAATCACGCAGCAATTTTGAATTCAACAGAAAAATCGCGACGAGCTTGAGTTGGCGTTTTGTAGCCGAGACG
>Ga0194130_10006931_pt1 | contig 12828 bp, 14 predicted proteins | sample TA2KigsurfametaG_FD_160084 | JGI IMG/M metagenome (GOLD analysis project Ga0194130, IMG submission 160084) | Freshwater microbial communities from Lake Tanganyika, Tanzania - TA2015050 Kigoma 12 surface | ecosystem: Environmental > Aquatic > Freshwater > Lake | place: Tanzania: Lake Tanganyika... | reverse complement strand
ATCTCTCTTTTTTCTCTTTTTATAAACCCAAAAACAATCGCCGAATAAAAAGTCGTCGATGTTTCAATGATGTTTTTATGGGACATTATAGAGATTGAATTGAAAGAAAAACATAAGAACAAATTATATAATCTCTCTTTTTTCTCTTTTTATAAACCCAAAAACAATCGCCGAATAAAAAGTCGTCGATGTTTCAATGATGTTTTTATGGGACATTATAGAGATTGAATTGAAAGAAAAACATAAGAACAAATTATTCAATCTCTCTTTTTTGTGATTTGGAAGACCCAAAAAGAATCGCCGAATGACAATCCATCGATGTTCAAGGGATGTTTTTATGGGACATTATAGAGATTGATTTTTTTTTTCTTTTTGGGGGGAGCGAAGCGACCCCCTTGAACGAGTCCATTGAAGGGGGTCGCTTCGCTCCCCCCCAAAAAGAAAAAACAACAACCTCTCTTTTTTCTCTTTTGGAAGACCCAAAAACAATCGCCGAATAAAAAGTCGTCGATGTTTCAATGATGTTTTTATGAGACAAAAGAGAGATTGAATTCAAAGAAAAACATAAGAACAAATTATTCAATCTCTCTTTTTCATCATTATAAAAACCCCAAAACAATCACCGAATGGAAAGTCGTCGATGTTTCAATGATGTTTTTATGAGACAAAAGAGAGATTGAATTCAAAGAAAAACATAAGAACAAATTATTCAATCTCTATAATTTGTCATTTTATAAACCCAAAAACAATCGCCGAATGAAAAGCAGTCGATGTTTCAATGATGTTTTTATGGAACATTATAGAGATTGAATTGAAAGAAAAACATAAGAACAAATTATTCAATCTCTATAATTTGTCATTTTATAAACCCAAAAACAATCGCCGAATGCAAAGTCGTCGATGTTTCAATGATGTTTTTATGGAACAAAAGAGAGATTGAATTCAAAGAAAAACATAAGAACAAATAGGTTTATTCATTGGTTTCTCCTGTTTCATACACCTCTGCATATGTGACTTCTACCTCTCCTTCTGCAACCGCAGCGAATGGTGGTTGGCTTTCGACTTCTTCCAGTTCACTATCCGCTTCGCCAAATGACATATTGTCTTCGGTAGTGCAAGTAGCTTTGTCTGCTAATTCGACGAGCACCTCCACGGCAATGCCAAAGGCGATTTCCGATTCCGTTTTTTCGGATGTGGCGTCTTCCTCTTGCTTCTTAGATGGAGAGGAGGAGGATGTTATAGGCTGTCTCTCCTCTTCGATAAGCGAAGCGGATAGAGAACCTGTTGTCATGATTTCATCGATGATGACGCAGAGTTCTTGTACGGCAACTTCAATTGGTTCCTCTACAACCGAAGGTGTTTCCTCAACCACTAGAGGAGATTCCTCAACCACTAGAGGAGATTCCTCAACCACTAGAGGAGATTCCTCAATAACAACAGGTGATTCCTCAACAACAACCGAAGGTGTTTCCTCAACAACAACCGAAGGTGTTTCCTCAACAACAACCGAAGGTGTTTCCTCAACGACTAGAGGAGATTCCTCAACAACAACCGAAGGTGATTCCTCAACGACTAGAGGAGATTCCTCAATAACAACCGAAGGTGTTTCCTCAACGACTAGAGGAGATTCGTCAACAACAACCGAAGGTGATTCCTCAACGACTAGAGGAGATTCCTCAATAACAACCGAAGGTGTTTCCTCAACGACTAGAGGAGATTCGTCAACAACAACTAGGGGTGATTCCTCAACAACAACCGAAGGTGATTCCTCAACAACAACCGAAGGTGATTCCTCAACAACAACTAGGGGTGATTCCTCAACAACAACCGAAGGTGATTCCTCAACAACAACCGAAGGTGTTTCCTCAACGACTAGAGGAGATTCATCAACGACAACGGGTGATAATTATTTAATGTTAGAAATTACATTTGGTTCTTTATCAATTCTTATGCTAAATAAACTTAGTTCATTTAATTCTTTTTGTAATTTGATAATGACGTTAGGTTTTCTGGGTATAATTTTAGGATTTTATTTTTATAATAAATATTTTTATTATGTTGATTTCAAAAAAGAAATAAAGTTAAAATAAATTAAAAATGCTAATATTTATTTATTCAAAAATTTTTTTAAACATTCATATAATTCTTCTGCTTCTTGTTTAGTAATTATATTTTCACTTTGACTTGTTGGTCCTTGAATACAAATACTAACACCTGTAAAATTCTTTTTCTCTTTTGTTTTATAATTTGTCCCAGTATCTTTTTTATTTTTAATTTTAATTTTTATAGGATTACCAATTTCATTTGTAAAATTACTTATTATCATTTATATATAAAACAAATATAAAAATTTTCCAATATAAATATATAAAACAAATATGCCAAATTATATTACAAATATATTATGTTTATAAGGAAAGAAACAATTTTTGGATAGGATTTTACCAGATAAAGATAAATTTTCTTTTGGTTCCACTGTTCCACCACCTTCTGAAAATCCTAGTCCACGAATGAGTTTGAATGATCCTTTATCCAATTGGTTTGTAGATAATTGGGGAACCAAATGGGACGCGATTAATCCGATTGTCCAAACCCATAAGAGAAATAAAATTGTTTTAATATTTGATACTGCTTGGTCTCCTCCTGATAACTGGTTAAAACATATTCACACAATGTTTCCGGATTTACAATTTAATTTGGTTTGGGTAGATGAGGATTTTCCTTCCAGTGGATATATCTGTACCCAAAAAGACTCTGATCAAATAAGATTTGTTGAATTCAAGCATGAAGATCCTGAAGCACGTGAATTCGTTAAAACGCATTTTCCTGATTTTTATGCAATAAAATCAGAACAAGAACGAATATTTATGATAACTAAAAAAATAAGTCCAGAATTAACTAAATATTTTAAACCTTTGCACATTTAAAACGCCGATTTATATATTAATAAAGTTTATCAAAATAGCAAATAAATTTATTGAAATTTGGAAAGATGCCTATAATCCACATAAAATAGAATTGGATTTGAATGTAAGTTTATCAGAGATGCAATTCAAAAACACGTTCAAGGACAAGAAAAACAGCAAGAAAAAGGAAGAAGACGAAGCGCGCATGTTGGAACCGCCGCCTAAAATCATCAAACCGGAGATTTGCGATGAATTGGTGTCTACTGAATTGTTTCGCAATCCATGGTCGAGCGACGAGAACCGCGCCCGTGCCACGGAAATGCAATACATGGCGAAGAAAGAACGCGATCAAAAACTGCAACGTTTTCGTGAGGAATTTTTCAAAATCAATCATCGCGAACCCTTGCCCGACGAAATTGCCGCCAATTTGTTTGAGGGTGGCGACGATGACATTTTATTGCATCATCATCCCAAAGACAATTCGTTTTCATCGATTTTATAACCTTTCACGGTCCGGAGGACCGGAATGGTACAATCGGATAAGACGTTGTGATCATTTCCACTACAAAAAAATAATATCATGTGTTGTTTCTAAAAAAAAAAATGATGTTATTTTTTTTTTTCATATTTTTCATATTTTTCAAAAAAGAGATGCACCTAAACTGGATTTATCGGCAAGGGGCAAATAGGTATTGGGGACAAAGACATCGGGGGATTGATTGACATGGGGACTACTTTGGCTGACCATTTCTTCTTCCAAGGATTTGGGTTGGGGAGGATTCAATTGTTTTAAATCGGAATTCTTTTCGCTTTGGGTAACGGTGGATTGGGGGACACGATTAGCTAAATATTGGGTGGCTTCAGGAATGGGACTCGCGGGAGCGGTGTAGTGGTTTCTACGCAACAATTCGTAGGCCACCAACAAAAACAAAATGCCGACGATGGGTGCCATATGTAAAAACAAACTGACGGCGATGACAAAGAGAATGACCAACCCGATGGGTGAATCGATCCAAGGCACCAAGGCGAGAGGTGTCGAAATGGGAAACACGAAATAAACGACGAATAAACCCATCAGAATCATTTCGGGCATTTTGACGTCTTCGACTAATTTACGGAGCATAGGAGGAATGTTCATTTTATTTGTTGTTTTGATGTTTTGATATTTTGTTTTGTTATTTTGTTATTTTGTTTTGTTGTTTTGTTGTTTTGTATTAGAAATGAAGGAGAAAAAAAAAGAGAAATTAATCGAAAATATAGTTAGTATATGTTTTTGTTTTTTTTTGTTGTGTTACTTTTATGGGGAAAAACAAATATAAATATATTTTTGTAAATTATCTTTATTGTGGCAATTCCGAATATGAAGAACATGAATAACAATCATTTTCCTGCTGCTGTTGCTGCGCGTAAAGGGGCAACAAGTGCGAACCTTTGTACAAATACAAATGCAAACAAACGAAGAGCCATGGCTATGCAGCAATCCAATAAAAAAACAACAACAACAACAACTGTATCAACAACCACATCAACAAAGAAAAAGAATACACCCAAATTACAAGATATTTGTTTTACCTTTGGATTGGACGAAACACAAACACAAACCAAAACAACCTATGTGGGTCCCCAAGGCTACACATTATTCAAAAAAGAATGGACGGAAGAACAATTGGAAACAATGCGTCAAGTATTGACGGTGCGTCCCATTTCCAATGGGATTGGCGCAAGTATTGGGGGACCGGATCTCACTTTCCCCATCTATCGTGAATCCGCCAACAAAATGTATATGCCCCGTTTTTTTGGGATGCGTCATTTTGGCGTCCCCCATTCTCTCAAAATTGGAGATGGCGATCCCATTTCGGTGCCCTTTGTGGGATCCTTGCGTCCCATTCAAGTGCCCGTCGTGGAGACGTATTTGCGTGCGGTAAGAAGAACACCGGATGGAGGAGGCGGATGTCTCGAATTGCCTTGTGCGTTTGGCAAGACTGTGTTGAGTCTAAATATCATTGCGTCGTTGGGTGTGAAAACCCTGGTTATTGTCAACAAAGAATTCTTGTTGAACCAATGGGTCAGTCGTATGGAACAATTCTTGCCCACGGCGCGCATTGGCCGCATCCAAGGTCCTCTCATCGACATCGAGGGCAAAGACATTGTCTTGGGCATGTTGCAATCCATTTCGATGAAAGACTACGACGTGTCGGTGTTTTCGTCGTTTGGGCTCACCATCATCGACGAAGTCCACCACATCTCGAGCGAGGTATTCAGCCGTGCCTTATTCAAAATCGTCACCAAATACATGTTGGGTCTGTCGGCCACGATGGAACGCAAGGATGGCACCACGGAGGTTTTCAAACAATTTCTGGGACCGGTGGTGTTCAAGGGGGATCGCGACGAACAACATCCCGTGGAGGTGCGTGCCATCGATTTTGTGGTTTCTCGGGATCCCGTTTTCCAAGAAACCGAATATGATTATCGTGGCAATCCCAAGTATAGCACGATGATTTCGAAGGTGAGTGCCTACACGGATCGTAGTTTGTTTATTTTGCGCATCTTGGCGGATTTGGTGGAAGAACAACCCGGGGCGCAGATCATGGTCTTGGCGCACAACCGGGCTTTGTTGACGTATTTGGGGGATGCTTTACAACGCAATTTGACGATGGATAGTGGTCCCACCTATGGATATTATGTGGGGGGCATGAAAGAAGCCGCCCTCAATGAAACCGAGGAAAAACAGATTGTGTTGGCGACGTTTGCCATGGCGGCGGAGGCGCTCGACATCAAAACGCTGTCGACCTTGGTGATGGTAACGCCCAAAACGGACATAGTCCAGAGTGTGGGACGTATCTTGCGTATGAAACACAAACAACCCATTGTGGTGGATTTGGTGGACATGCATGATGTCTTTCAAAAACAATGGATTCAACGACGCCGATATTACAAGAAATGTGGATATGCCATCAAACAAGTGGCATCGCCCGATTACCGGGGATTTTTGGATATGGGACATTGGCGCATTGTGAATAAAGGATCGAATCACCACCATTTACAAGAAGACCACGAACAAGTTGTGAATGATTGTTTTAATGCGGATGAAGATGATGGCGAAGATGCGGCAGAATGTGTAAAAAAACGGCCATGTTTAATTTCTGTCAATCCCGCCGATTGGGATAATTTTTCAACATAATTTATGTGTTTTTTTTTTACTTTTATGAATAAACTTTTTTTAATTAAAATTTGTCTTAACAAAAAAAATAAAAAACAAAAACCAACACTATTTGGAAGAGGAAGAACAAGGACAACTCCGATGACGAGGCAAACATTTGCATTTTTTATCGGCAGATTGTAATCCAAACATGGGTTCTTGTAAACCGGCATTGTAAGTATACCAATTTTCCATAATACCCGGATTCACCAACATATAAGCACGCGCCCATTTCTTTTCTTCTTCGCTGCATTTCGGATGGTTGCGATCATTTTGTAAAGGAAACGCCGCCGCTGCCATGAAAGCCGCGGAATCCTCGCCATGTATTTTTAAAAAATTATTGGACCATTCTTCCACCATGGTTTGAATTACACCGGATTCGTTGGGTTTTTTGAAATGATGCATTTCAACGTGATACCAACACGCCGCATTCAATACATTTATCCACGTCAAGGGAATGGATAACCTTTCACGGTCCGAAGGACCGGAATGGTGCAATATATGCGCTTTGTCTTGCTGCCCAGGGGCAGGAGCAGACGAACCGGTATCGGACAAAGAGGTCACGTTTGGAAAGGGGCAAAGCGCCGAGGGAATTGGCTCCGGACTTGTCAGATGAGGATTTAGAATGTGGGGTTCCAATACTTTGAAACATTGCTCTGTAAAAGACGGCAAATTGGTACGCAACATTTGGGCATGTGGGAAAAATAAATTTCGACATAATTTTCGCCATTCATCATAACCATTTCTGATAAATTTGGGAAAAGGCAATAGTGAAGAAGAAGAAGACGCAACCTCATGTTTCTTTGTTTTCGTTTTCTTTTTGGTTGATTTTTGGGGCAACAAAGTATGGTTGTCGATTGTGGTGGTGGTGGTGGTGGTAATGATTTTATTGTATTCATTAAAAATGGTTTCCGGCGACGAAATGGACAATTCCGGTTTTTTCATTAAACATTGTAATCGTTTATGAAATTCCAAGTGCATTTGATCAAACGAGGATAAGGAGGACGTTCCAAAGGCCGCAGCATTCACATTCGCATTCGCATTCGCATTAAAATGAATAGGAGAAAGAAACGAAAACGAAAACGGTGGCGTTGTTTCGGGCAAAAAATCGATGCAAGTTTTCATTAAGGATGATGCATTGGATATGATTGGATTAAGACGTAATTTTACATTATCTCCGATTGTTATCCCAAAAACAATTTTCTTGGGTAAATCTTGTTTTGCCGTAAAACATCCAATTTTACCAAAGGATGCCTCTAGCGCCCGCTTTGCGGGCGCACAAGAGTCTTTACCGAAGGATGCCTCTAGCGCCCGCTTTGCGGGCGCACAAGAGTCTTTACCGAAGGATGCCTCTAGCGCCCGCTTTGCGGGCGCACAAGAGTCTTTACCGAAGGATGCCTCTCCTCTTCGAGTCGAGTCTTTATCATTGACGACAATAAACACTTTCTTGTGATTTGGAAAAATGAGAAGATTGATTTCATCGCCACATTTCAAATTGGGAAAATAACCATCCTCTTTTGTCCCGGGTTGGCACCCGTTACACATTATTGTGGAACACATCATGGTGCTTCTATCCAGGAAACCAAAGGAATCCCTAAATCTCCCAAAGGTTCCCATTAAATCTGTTGCAAAGTTCGTCGTGCTCATAAATCCAATAGATATATAACTGGAGGGTGGTCTTTCTTCCACGGTTAATGAACACACAACAACGTCGTTTGAAACCAAACAAATGGGAGGAGTAAACGCAAAACAAACGGTACCAGGACTGCTTCCACGACGTTCGACACAAGTATTTTCGTTGGTAAATCGCAAATTTTGAGTGTAATTCTTTTTGGTTGCATCCCACATTCTCGCATGGACCATGGGTGATGATGGAAGAGAATGCGGAGAATATGGCATGTTTTGTTGATTTTTCTTTTTCAACGTCATGGAAAGAGTTTGATTTCCATACAAAAAACAAAAATTTCGAATGGTATCCAAACTTTTTTGTTTCAAAAAAGCATGGTACCGAGAAGAATTCACCTTTTTAGAAAACCACATCGACACCGATTGGGTCATATGATCATGGAACACGTGTTGATGACGACTGGACGCAAACTCCGGGTCCAATTTCAGATGATGATACGCAAGGATTTGGTCTTTTTGTGTTGGAAACATGGTCGTAAACAAAGAAGCGATGGCCAAGTTACGATCGTTTATAATTTTTTGGCGTTCTGATTCGGAGGCCGCTTTCCAAATCAAATTCGCCGCATATTCGCGTCCATAGGTAGAATATTCTTCCGGTCCCATGAGATGGTGGATTTGCAAAAAAGCACAACGCAAGGCACACATCGGATACAATTTCTTCCAGTACTCCTTGAACGCCGCATCGGTCGTCGACACAAATCGCGATTTCCATCGGTCTGCCAAATCACATCGTCGATAAAATTCGGGATCGTTTTGGCGAGCTTTCCGTTCGTCACTGGATTGTTTGAACTGTTTCTTTTGACACAGCAAATTCACACAGGCTTCCGTGGCATTCTCCGGATACAAGGATAAAAATTCGGCGATGACACGTTGTGTTTTCATTTCTTCTTCCCAATGGAATTGCTTTTTGCAAAGGCATGTCACTGTATTGCATCCATCACTTTTCGCTAATCTTAACCCGCAATGGGGGCAACTCAAAATATCGCCGCTCAACGTCCCGATTATTTCTTCGCATGTTTTGTTTTCGTGGTGACCTGCCGTCTTACAACGAAAACAAAATTTCCACCCGCAACACGCCGTTTGAGTGAAACTGCAAATACGAACCGCGTGATATTGAAAGGCCACCCGTCGTTCGTAATTGTCGGTTATCAAATCAACACAATGTTGAATCATTTGAAAAAAAATTGCATGGGATAATCCGTTGCTCCATGCCAAAGAAATATTTCCAAAATACAACGAAAAAAATGATTCAATGGACATGAGACCATGGTCCACGGCTTGCAAATCATTCATCATTTCATCGAATTTTGGTTCTGGCACTTTTTGATTTTGGATTTCCACCATTGTGGTAGCAGGAGCATAAGTAGAAGTTATCGATTCTTCCAGGTAAGGAACCATTTTATCCAAATAAAACGCACGACATTTGTTGATCTTTGATTCAAGTGTATCTTCTTTTATTTGGACCCCAATGGATTTCAAACGATGGCAATTTCCACAAGTCACCATTAATTTCAAATTTATTTTTTCTTTGTACGCGTCATACAAATTTGCATCCAATTTGTCCAAGGACTTCCAATGGGGTTTCTTCCCACTTGTATGAGACAGAGGACACAAAATCAAAGGAGATATACCGATGATTCCTTCGTGAAGTTGGCTTCGAAAATATTGTTTGGCGCATTCTTTGTGTAATGTTGTATGGGGAACGTGTTCATGGTCCAAAGGACACAAATGTAAAATGTGAACATCATTCTTTTCTTCGACAACTTCATCCAAACAAATCGAGCAAATCTTTGGTTGATGTAATGGTGGTTGTGGTGGTTGTGTTTCGGGAATCGACGACGACGACGATCGCGATTGATTTTTTTTAAAAACTCGTTTATTATTCTTTTTCATTTGTGAAAAAAATAAAGAAGAAAATTTAATTATGATTTTGTTTCAAAAATTTAAAAACAAAAAACACATGAAAAACAAACAAAAAACACATGAAAAAAAAAGTGAGAGAACCGCAAGGAGAGATGCAAGAAAGGTTGCCTCTACCTTATGGGTCGAGGCTGCCTCTAAGCCGCGAGGCGGCGACAACCCGCTTCGGCAAGCGAAGCGGAACGAGTCTTTACCGAAGGCTGCCTCTAAGCCGCGAAGCGGCGACAACCCGCTTCGGCAAGCGAAGCGGAACGAGTCTTTACACAACAAACAACAAACAATTATTTTGAATACATACATCTCTATAAGGAAAAAATATGCCTTTGCCGATCATGGGTAATAAATCTTGCATCAAATTCGATATGGTATACGATGGCAGTTTATAGACGGCTTGACCATTCATCACATAATTGTAATTATCTCCGAAATTACCAAAATCCACATATTCAGTGAAATCCTCAGGATCCCATCCCAAGAAATTTACTGCACTGGCTTGTTCTATGTGTCCATTTTGTTGATTTCGGCGAACCACCCGCATGGACGGACGAGCTTGCATCAATGGACGAATGAAAAATATCAATTCTTCGACGGGAATGCGATTGTTTATTGTACTCATTTTGTTTTTTGTTTTTGTTTTCTGTTTTTTGTTTTTTGCGAAAAAAAGTACTTAAAGAATCGAAAAACGAAAAATACACAAAAACAAAAAAAAATAAAATAAAATAATGAAGGACATGTCCGACCTTAGTATGTCTTGTGTCCACCAGCTGACGCTTTTTGATGTGTTTTTTTGTGGTGATGGTGGTTATTTTTCCCGGGTTCTCTCCAATTTTGTTGCCACTGGCTGCCATCCGTCTTCGAGTCGAGTACTTGTTGGAGAGAAGAAGAATGTTGTGGTGCCGGTGGTGGTCGTTTTCTAGGATTCGGATTACATTGTTTTTGTTGTTGATATGGTTGTTGTTGCGGATGCTGTTGCGAATGTTTCTGAAGGCCCGAATTTGGAAATTGATTGTCATTTCGCAAGGCGTCCGGTGTGGTAAAACGAGAAATATGCACCGCATTCCGTTGTTCCGAAATGGCCACAGGAATCCAACGTCGGAAGGTCGGGTTGTATTGACATTGCAACAAAATAGCTTGTGTGTTTCTGTTTTTGATTTCTTTTGTTTTGTTGTCGTGTGTTTTGTTGCAGTCGTATTCTTTGTCATCTTCTGCCTCCTTTTCTTCCACATCGCTGTCTTCAATGTAATCCACATTGCGAATATCGACGGGTCCTTTCGAAAAGGGTCGCAAGGGACGAAACAAGGAATGCAACCATTGGCTGCACGCATAGGTATGCACCAAGGCGAGTCCCATGAAAATACGTGATTTGTTGGGTCCATGGGCATACAATCGATAGATGTCGTTTTGTTGGGGGTCCGCTTCCACCCACAACGAGGTAGATGTTTGGGGTTGGAATTGAGCGTTGGCGAAAGTGAAACGTGGCAAGGGAGGCAGAATATTGATTTTCGACAACAAATGTTTCGTCGATTCGCCCATGTCGAGTGGAGAGATAGAGGCATCCTTTGGTAAAGACTCTTGTGCGCCCGCTTTCTCCCGAAGGGTAGCGCTAGAGGCATCCTTTGGCAAAGACTCTTGTGCGCCCGCTTTCTCCCGAAGGGTAGCGCTAGAGGCATCCTTTGGCAAAGACTCTTGTGCGCCCGCAAAGCGGGCGCTAGAGGCATCCTTTGGCAAGTCATTTTGCAGGATTGGTTCGTTATCATTCGTATGCGGCTCCTCCTCTCCATTTGTATTCGTATTTGTATTTGTATTTGTGCTGTTTGTATTGGTAGTCAATGCAAAACGATAATATGGCGCCACACGATAAATCTCCCGATATTGCAAATGATGGATGAAATATCCCGGACGTGCCACCGTCTCCGGTAGAAAGGTTTGGTACCTATTGCCTTCGTTGACAAACCACATGAGGGGAGCCGCCACGATGATTTTTTGATTTGTATTGGTATTGTTGGGCGCAGTTCGCATACGATCAAAATACGAACACAAACGATCACATCGTTCGCCCCATCCCAAAGCAAACAAATCCTCGCCTTCCCACCGATAGATATCTTCGGTCAAAAACACACGTCGAATGTTTTTTTGTTTTTGTTCGTCGGTTTCATTTTGTAAGCGGGCTTTCTGACGTTTCGATAAGGGCAAAATCGATCCAAACAATATCGTATTGTGATACAACGACGATGGCGACGACGACGACGACGTTTCATTATTGTCCACACTTTCTCTCCTTAAAATACGACGTTGTTTGACATCGTATTCCAACAAATCCGTGGATCCATCGGGTTGATGCCACAAAAACGCCTTCTTTCCCGTGGGAATCGCCAACACCATGGAAGGCGCCTCCACGATGATTTTGTTGTGGGTAATGTCGGTTTCATACGCCATCTCAAAAGAGGGGAATGGTTGTTTTCTTGTTTTTGTTATGGTGTTTGTATTTGTGGTTGTTGTTCCTGTTGTGTATTTGCCACCGTCATGATGATGATGGTTGTTATTACAGTTATAATCATGGCGATGATGATGATGATGATGGATTTTGTTTTTTTTGTATGGCTGCATTTCTTTCTTTTTTTTTGTGTGGCTTTCAAAAAAAAAACAAAATGAAAAATGAAAAATGAAAAATGAAAAATGAAAACAGAACAAACAAAAAGAAAATAGATTAACAAACAAAGATTAAATTATGATGAAGATGACAATTCTTATTGTTCCAACGATGCGTGCAATTTGCCTAAAAATGCATTCAATTGTGTCGACATCCATTGTTGTTCCATGTCTGTCAATTGAGGTGGCGTTGGTTTGTTCGTTGTCGTTGCATGGATTTGGTTTGTGGTTGATGATGCATGCATTTGATTTGTTGCATTCGCTTGGGTATTTTGTTGGGTAATCAATTGGGTTTCTTTTTCTTGGAGAGCTTTCGCCAAATCATCCATCATGGATTTGTATTTTTCAATGTCTTCTTCCTTCGATCGATCACCATCATCGTTCATGCAATGGGTTGTTTTGTTGTTGTTGTTTGCATTAAAAAAAGTTTCATATATATAATGGGCTATGATGAGCAAGGCAATCGAG
>Ga0194130_10006927_pt1 | contig 12834 bp, 12 predicted proteins | sample TA2KigsurfametaG_FD_160084 | JGI IMG/M metagenome (GOLD analysis project Ga0194130, IMG submission 160084) | Freshwater microbial communities from Lake Tanganyika, Tanzania - TA2015050 Kigoma 12 surface | ecosystem: Environmental > Aquatic > Freshwater > Lake | place: Tanzania: Lake Tanganyika... | reverse complement strand
AGCTCACCTATCGGCCCCGCCGGCTGCGTCGCACGCCGGCCCTGAGGGCCATGGTGCGGGAATTCCAGCTCAGTGCCGCCGATTTCATCTACCCGCTGTTCGTCCACGAGGGCGCGTCCAACGAGCCCATCGGCGCCATGCCCGGCGCCCAGCGCTGGAGCCTGGAGGGGCTGGTGGCGGAGGTGGGCCGGGCCTGGGATCTGGGCATCCGCTGCGTGGTGCTGTTCCCGAAGGTGGCCGATGGCCTCAAGACCGAGGACGGCAGCGAGTGCTTCAACGAGGGCGGCCTGATCCCCCGCGCGATCCGGCGGCTCAAGCAGGAGCATCCGGCCATGGCGATCATGACCGACGTGGCCCTGGATCCCTATTCCTGCGACGGCCATGACGGCATCGTCAGCAGCGAAGGGGTGGTGCTCAACGACGAGACCATCAGCCTGCTCTGCCGCCAGGCCGTGGCCCAGGCCCGGGCGGGTGCGGATCTGATCGGCCCCAGCGACATGATGGACGGCCGGGTGGGGGCGATCCGCGAGGCCCTCGACGAGGAGGGCTTCGAGCACGTCGGGATCATCAGCTACACCGCCAAGTACGCCTCCGCCTACTACGGCCCCTTCCGCGAGGCGCTGGATTCGGCCCCCCGGGCCGTGAGCAGCAAGCCCATCCCCAAGGACAAGAGCACCTACCAGATGGATCCGGCCAACGGCCGCGAAGCCCTCACCGAGGCCCTGCTCGACGAGCAGGAGGGGGCCGACATCCTGATGGTGAAGCCCGGCCTGGCCTACCTCGACGTCATCCATCGCCTGCGGGGCGAAAGCGAGCTGCCCATCGCCGCCTACAACGTCAGCGGCGAGTACGCCATGGTCAAGGCCGCCGCCGAGCGGGGCTGGATCGATGAGCGGGCCGTGGTGCTGGAAACCCTGCTCTGCTTCAAGCGGGCCGGCGCCGACCTGATCCTCACCTACCACGCCTGTGACGCCGCCCAGTGGCTGCGCGACGGCTGAGCCGCACCGCTTGAATGGTGCGATGAACCGTCGCTGCCCCCTCCCATGACGCGTCTTGGCCACGTGGCGGTGCGGGTCCAGGACATGGAGCGTGCCAAGCGCTTCTACGAGGGGCTGGGGCTGCGCCTCACCTGGGACGCCCACGACTGGGCCTACATGCAGTCGCCCGCCAACGGCGACGGCATCGCCCTGCTCAGCCCCAGCTACACCGCCGCCGGCCCCCACTTCGCCTTCCACTTCAGCGACCGCGCCGAGGTGGACGCGGTGCACGACCGGCTCGAGGCGGCGGGCCACCGGGTGGGTCCGGTTCACGACCACCGCGACGGCACCGCCTCCTTCTACCTGCAGGATCCCGAGGGCAACTGGCTGGAGATGCTCTACGAGCCCGCCGCCGGCATCCCCTCCAACGTGGGTGCCGCCGCCATCCCCGTCCCGGCCCCCGCACCCGCCGCACCGGCGGGGTGAGCGCAGCCCCTGTGAGCGAGATCCACCAGGACACCCTGGAGCTGCTGGAGTGGCCCCGGCTGGCCGAGCACCTGGCCGGTTTTGCCAGCACCGCCGCCGGCCGCCGCCACTGCGCCGGCCTCGGTCTGCCCGACCATCCGGCCGAAAGCCGGCGCCTGCTGCTGGAGACCACCGAGCTGCTGGCCCTCGATGGCCTCTGCGAGGGGGGGGTGAGCCTGCAGGGGGCCGGGGACATCGCCGCCACGGTGGCCCTCTGCGCCAAGGGCGGCTGCGCCGGCGGTGAGGAGCTGCTGGCGTTGGCGGCCACCCTGGCGACGGCGCGGCGGCTGCGGCGCAAGATCGAGGAGCCGGAGCTGCGGCCCGTCACCACGGCCCTGGTGGCCGAACTGCGCACCCTGCCGGAGCTGGAGCAGCGGCTCCACTTCTGCCTGGAGGAGGGCGGCCGGGTGGCGGACCGGGCCAGCGGCCCCCTGGAGGCGGTGCGGCGCCAGCTGCTGGCCCTGCGCGGCGAGCGGCGCGACCGGCTGCAGGAGCTGGTGCGCCGCTACGGCTCCCTGCTCCAGGACACGGTGGTGAGCGAGCGGGGCGGCCGGCCGGTGCTGGCGGTGAAGGCCGGGGCCGCCGCCCAGGTGGGCGGCCTGGTGCACGACAGCTCCGCCTCCGGCAGCACGGTGTACGTGGAGCCCCAGGCGGTGATTGCCCTGGGCAACCGCATCCGCGACGACGAGGGCCAGGAGCGGGAGCTGGAGCGGCAAGTCCGCAGCGAGCTCAGCGCCCTGGTGGGCGAGCAGGCCGAACCCCTCGACCACCTCCAGCAGGTGCTGGTGCGGATCGATGCGGGCTTGGCCCGGGCCCGTTACGGCCAGTGGCTGGGGGCGGTGCGGCCCGAGCTGGCCGATTCGGCCGACGCCCCCTTCGAGCTCATCGACCTGCGCCACCCCCTGCTGCTCTGGCAGGAGCGGCGCGAGGGTGGCCGGCCGGTGGTGCCCGTCACCATCCGGGTCGGCCCGGAGCTGCGGGTGGTGGCGATCACCGGCCCCAACACCGGCGGCAAGACCGTGACCCTCAAGAGCCTGGGGCTGGCGGCCCTGATGGCCCGCGCCGGCCTGTTCCTGCCCTGCGCCGGCACCCCCCGGCTGCCCTGGTGCGGCCAGGTGCTGGCCGACATCGGCGACGAGCAGTCGCTGCAGCAGAACCTCTCCACCTTCAGCGGCCACATCCGCCGCATCGCCCGGATTCTTGCGGCCTTGCCGGCGGGGGCGGCCTTACAGGAAGGCGCGGCCCTGCCTCAGGGGCCGGCGTCCCTTGTGCTGCTCGACGAGGTGGGGGCCGGCACCGATCCCACCGAGGGCAGCGCCCTGGCCGCCGCCCTGCTGCGCCACCTCGCCGATCGCGCCCGCCTCACCGTCGCCACCACCCACTTCGGCGAACTGAAGGCGCTCAAGTACGCCGATCCCCGCTTCGAGAATGCCTCGGTGGCCTTCGACGTGGAGACCCTCTCCCCCACCTACCGGCTGCAGTGGGGCATCCCCGGCCGCAGCAACGCCCTGGCGATCGCCTCCCGCCTAGGGCTCGACCCCGCCGTGCTGGCGGTGGCCGCCGCCCAGCTGGAGCCCGGCGGCGAGGGGGACGTCAACCGGGTGATCGAGGGGCTGGAGCAGGAGCGCCAGCGCCAGCAGGAGGCGGCCGAGGCGGCGGCGGCCCTGCTGGCCCGCACCGAGCTGCTGCACGAGGAACTGCTGCAGCGCTGGTCGCAGCAGAAGGAGCAGTCGGCGGAACTGCAGGAGCAGCGCCGCCAGCGGCTGGAGCTGTCGATCCGGGAGGGGCAGGGGGAGGTGCGCCGCCTGATCCGGCGGCTGCGCTCGGTGGGTCAGGAGGTGCGCGTCGGCGGGCGGGTGGCCGGCGAGACGGCCCGCCAGGCCGGCCAGCGGCTGCGGCACCTCGAGCAGCAGCACCGGCCCCTGCCGGAGCGGCGCGACCACGGCGGCTGGCGGCCCCGGGTCGGCGACCGCATCCGGCTGCTGGCCCTGGGCAAGGCGGCCGAGGTGCTGGCGATCTCCGACGACGGCAGCGAGCTCAGCGTCCGCTGCGGTGTGTTGCGCCTGTCGGTGGAACTGGCCGGCATCGAGGGGCTGCACGGCGAGAAGCCGGCACCCCCTGAGCCGCCGCTCCAGGTGCGGATCCGCAGCCGCCGGTCCCCGGGCAGCCGCGGGCCGGAGGTGCGCACCGAGGGCAACACGGTGGACGTGCGCGGACTGCGGGTGCACGAGGCCGAGGCGGCGGTGGAGGAGCGCCTTCGGGGCGCCAACGGCCCGGTGTGGGTGATCCACGGCATCGGCACCGGCAAGCTCAAGCGGGGCCTGCGGGAGTGGCTCTCCGGCCTGGCCTGGGTGGAGCGGGTCAGCGATGCCGAGCAGGGGGATGGGGGCCCCGGCTGCAGCGTCATCTGGGTGAAGTGAGGCCCTGACCGCGGCTCAGTGGCTTAGGGCTCAGTGGTTGATGGCGGGCAGCTGGGGTTCCTGCCGCGTCGGTGCCGTGGTGGCTTCGGGCGGCAGCAGGGCCGAGCCGAGCCCGTCGAACAGGCGCCAGCCCGTGGGCTCGACATCGAGATGGACGGTCTGGCCCACGGTCACGCTCTGGTCCGGGGTGGCCCGCACCAGCACCAGGTGGCTGCCCTCCAGCAGCCGGCAGGTGACCAGCTGTTCGTTGCCCAGGGCTTCGCAGTGGCTCACCTCCGCCGCCAGGTTGCGGTTGGTGGCCGGGGCCAGCCGCAGGTGCTCCGGCCGCAGGCCGCCGGTGATCCGGTGGCCGATCCAGTCGCCCAGCAGGTCGGCCATCGGACCTTCCACGGGGAAGCGCCGCCCCCCCAGCAGCAGCTGGGCGGAGCCGGCCACCTCCACCGGCAGCACGTTCATGGCCGGGCTGCCGATGAACTGGGCCACGAACAGGTTGGAGGGCCACTGATAGAGCTGCATGGGCGTGCCCAGCTGCTGCAGCCGGCCCTCGTTGAGCACGGCGATGCGGTGGCCCATGGTCATGGCCTCCACCTGGTCGTGGGTGACGTAGAGGGTGGTGGTGCCCAGGCGCCGCTGCAGTTCGACGATCTGGGTGCGGGTGCCGGTGCGCAGCTTGGCGTCCAGGTTGCTGAGGGGTTCATCCATCAGGAACACCGCCGGCTGGCGGGCGATGGCCCGGCCCAGTGCCACCCGCTGCTTCTGGCCGCCGGAGAGCTCCTTGGGCCGGCGCTCCAGCAGCGGCTCCAGCTCCAGGGTGGCGGCCACCTCGTCGATGCGGGCCGCGATGCGGCGCTCCCGCTCGGAGTCGATCCGCAGCTGGGCCGGTAATCCGCGGCTGGCCCGGTGCAGGCTGTCCTGCAGCTGCTGGGGCAGGCTGCGGTGGCGGCTGCGCCGCAGGCCGAAGCCGATGTTGTCGGCCACGCTCAGGTGGGGATAGAGCGCGTAGCTCTGGAACACCATCGCCACGTCGCGCTGGGCCGGCCGCAGCCGGCTCACGGGGCGGTCCCCCACGTAGATCTCGCCCTCGGTGGTGGCCTCCAGCCCCGCCAGCAGGCGCAGCAGGGTGCTCTTGCCGCAGCCCGACGGGCCCACCAGCACGAGGAATTCACCGTCCTGGATGTGCAGGTCGAGCCGGCGCAGCACCTCCACCGGGCTGCCGCCGCGACGGGGCGGGTAGGTCTTGCCGACCTTCTCGAAGCGGACCTCGGCCAAACCAGGGGTGCAACCGGGGGATCCTAGGGTTGTTCCTCATCCGAGCCCCGGCCGAACCCCTTCCTTGCAGTTCATCGATCAGGCCCGCATCGCCGTGCGCGCCGGCCGCGGCGGCGACGGCATCGTGGCCTTCCGTCGTGAGAAGTACGTCCCCGCCGGCGGGCCCTCCGGTGGCGACGGGGGCCGCGGCGGTGACGTGCTCCTCGTCGCCGATGCCAACCTCCAGACCCTGCTGGATTTCAAGTACCGGCGCCTGTTTGCCGCCGACGATGGCCGCCGCGGCGGACCGAACCGCTCCACCGGGGCCAGTGCCTCCACCCTGACGATCCGGGTGCCCTGCGGCACGGAGGTGCGCGACTGCCGCACCGGCATCCTGCTGGGGGATCTCACCAACGCCGGCGAGGAGCTGCTGGTGGCGGCCGGTGGCCGGGGGGGCCTGGGCAACGCCCACTACCTCAGCAACCGCAACCGGGCACCGGAGAAGTTCACCGAGGGCAAGGAGGGGGAGGAATGGCTGCTGCAGCTGGAGCTCAAGCTGCTGGCCGAGGTGGGCATCATCGGCCTGCCCAATGCGGGCAAGAGCACCCTGATCGCCGTGCTCTCGGCGGCCCGGCCCAAGATCGCCGACTACCCCTTCACCACCCTGGTGCCCAACCTGGGGGTGGTACGGCGCCCGAGCGGTGACGGCACCGTCTTCGCCGACATCCCCGGCCTGATCGCCGGGGCGGCGCGCGGCGCCGGCCTGGGCCATGACTTCCTGCGCCACATCGAGCGCACTCGGCTGCTGCTGCATCTGGTCGATGCGGGCGCGGAGGATGTGCTGGCGGAGCTGCGGGTGGTGGAGGAGGAGCTGGCCGCCTACGGCCATGGCCTCAGCGAGCGCCCCCGCCTGGTGGTGCTCAACAAGATGGAGCTCCATGACGCGGCCGAACTCCAGGAGCTGGTGGCCGCCGTCGGGAACCACACCGGCGGGCCTCCCCTGGTGATTTCGGCGGCGGCATCCCAGGGCCTCGATGCCCTGCTGGCCGCCGTATGGGCGCAGCTGGGCATCGCCTGAGCACTGGTCAGGCCCGCGCCAGGGAAGGCCCTGTCAGCACGGGCCGATGGGTCTGCGGCGAGCGATCAGTCGTCGTAGACGCGGCACTCGGGAGCTTCGGGGTTGAGGTCGCAGTAGACCTCCAGGGGGCTGGGGTCGTGGTTGTCCTCGGGGTGGTGCTCCTTGTACTCGTTGAGGGCCTTGAGCTCCTCTTCGAGGTGGCGCACCTTGCCGAGATTGCCGTCGGCCTTGGCCGATTCGATCTCGACTTTGTCCTTCTCGATGTGATCGTCGATCGTCTTCATGCAAAAACCGGCCGTCACGGGTCGGAACTCTCCGCAGACACCATACGGTCGGGGCCGGGGGATCGCCGTCTCCTGTGGGTCTCCTGACACCCCCCGGCCGGAGCCTGAGCGTTGCAAACCCGGCGCCGGCGGCTGCGGTGGAGGCTCTCCCGTGGCTAGCAGCGGAATGGACAGTGCCCCGGTTGGCCCATGACACGCATCAGCAAGCGGCGGGAACGGCATTTCATCGATGAGCACGGGCGGCTCTTCTGGATCAACGGTCCCGAAACCCACTGCTACCTCTCGGAGCAGCGCCAGTGGCGCCGGGGCCTCGGCTTCGAGGAGGTGCTGGTCTGGAAACAGTGCGCTCCCAGCGGACTCGTCAGCCAGCGCTTCGCCAGCGTCCAGGCGGCCCTGGAGGCCTTCCAGGCCGACGCGGTGCAGTGGTACCAGGATCTCTACCTGCGCCGTATGGGGGACCAGATGGCGGCCCACCGCAGCGTCGACGACTACAAGCCGACGGCGATGCAGCAGGCCGAAGCCCGGGGTGCCCGGGTGCAGCGCCAGCCCTGGCTGCTGCCGGAGCCCGCCGGGCCGATCTGTGGCCTGCCCCCCCGGATGGCGGATGGGGCGGGCCTCCTGGAGGTGCCCCACCCGCACCGGCGCCGGCGTTCAGGCTGCCAGCTCGCTGAGCGTTAGCCAGCGCTCCTCGGCGGCGGCGATCCGTTCCACCAGGGCCGCCAGCTCATGGGTCAGGGCCTCCAGCCGGGCGTAGTCCGGGCCGCTGGGGGCCGCCAGGTGCTGCTCCAGATCCCGGCGGCGCTGCTCGAGCTCCGGCAGTTCGGTTTCGAGGCGCTCCAGCTCCCGGGCCTCCTTGAAGCTGCGCCGCCGGGGGCCTGCCGCTGCCGCTTTGGTTGCTGGCGTCGACCGCCGGGTGGCCTCCGGGGCAGTCCCGGCGGATGGCCCAGGGGCGGTGGCTGGGGCGGGGGTCGGGGCCTGGGCCCGCCGCTCCAGCCAGCTGCTGTAGTTGCCCTCGAAGCGCTCCAGCCGGCCTGCCTCGAAGTGGAACAGGCGGTCGACGGTGCGATCCAGGAACCAGCGGTCGTGGGAGACGACCACCACGCAGCCGCGGAAGTCCTCGAGGAAGTCCTCCAGCACGCTCAGGGTGTGCACATCGAGGTCGTTGGTCGGCTCGTCCAGCAGCAGCACGTTGGGGGCCTCGATCAGCAGCCGGCAGAGGTGCAGCCGCCGGCGCTCGCCCCCGGAGAGCCTGGCCACCGGCTGGTGCTGCTGGGCGGGGGGAAACAGGAACCGCTCCAGCAGCTGGGAGGCCGTCAGCTCCACCCCGTCCACCTGCACCCGGCTGGCGGCCTCCTGCACCACCTCGATCACCTTGCGCTTGCCGTCCCTGGCCAGCAGCACGTCGCTGTGCTGGTCGAAGTAGGCCAGCTTCACCGTCGCCCCCAGCTCCAGCAGGCCCTCACTGGGCGGCCGCCGGCCGGCGATCACCTCCAGCAGGCTGGATTTGCCGGCCCCGTTGGGCCCGATGATCCCCACCCGGTCCTCGGGGCTGAAGTCGTAGCTGAAGTCCCGCAGCAGGGTGCGATCCCCCACGGCCACCGCCAGGCCTTCGGCGGTGATCGCCCGCTTGCCGATGCGCCGGGCGGTGGCGGCCATCGCCAGGCTGGCCCGCCCCTGGCGGGTGGGGGCCTCCAGCAGGGCATCGATGCGCTGCAGCCGGGCCTTCTGCTTGGTGCTGCGGGCCTTGGGGCCCTGGCGCATCCAGGCCAGTTCCCGCCGCAGGGTGCCCCGCAGCTTGGCGGCGGTGGAGGCTTCCGCCTCCTCCTCGGCCGCCTTCAGGGCCAGGTAGGTGCCGTAGTTGCCCTCATAGGGGCGGGCCTCGCCCCGATCCACCGCCACGATCCTCTTGGTGACCCGATCGAGCAGGTAGCGGTCGTGGGTGACGAGCACCAGGGCGCCGGCGAAGCGATCCAGGTAGCTCTGCAGCCACTCGACCCCCTCGGCATCGAGGTGGTTGGTGGGTTCATCGAGGAGCAGCACCTCCGGTTCGGCCACCAGGGCCGCCGCCAGGGCGACCCGGCGCCGGTTGCCGCCGGAGAGTTCGCCGATCGTCCGCTCCTGGTGGGCGGCGTCGATGCCCAGGCGCTCCAGCACCTCGCGGCAGCGGCGCTCCAGATCCCAGGCCTGGCAACTGTCCATGCGGTGCTGCAGGGCGCTGAGGCGGGCCAGCAACGACCCCTCCTCCGCCCCACTCGCCAGCTGGTGACTCACCCCGGCGTGCTCCCGCAGCAGGGCCATGGCCTCCCCGTCCCCGGCGAACACCTGTTCCAGCACGGTCAGGGCCGGATCCAGCCGGGGCTCCTGGTCGAGCAGCACCACCCGGGTGCGGGCGTTGCAGCGGCGCTCGCCGCGATCGAGCGGTTCGAGGCCCGCCAGCACCCGCAGCAGGGTGCTCTTGCCGGCGCCGTTGGGGCCGATCAGCCCCAGCCGGTCCCGCTCACCCACGTGCAGGTCGAGGTCGGCGAACAGGCTGCGCAGACCGAAGTCCTTGGCGGCCCCCACCAGGCTGATCAGGCTCATGGGGCTTCAACGGACAGGCCCTGCCCCCGGCGCTGCTGCTCCAGGTGGGCGAAGACGCTCTTGTCGCCCACATCCGCCGCCGCCGGCATCGGGAACTTGCGCAGGCAGAGCACCAGCAGCAGCAGGGCTTCGGCGGCCAGCAGGCTGGCGGTGGTGGCCGGGCTGAGCACGCCGGCCAGGCGGCCGAGCAGGGCCAGGGGCAGCAGCAGGGTGACGCCGATCGCCTCCGGGCGCTGGAAGCAGAAGAATTCCTTGAAGCCGATGCCGGCCAGGGCGGCGAAGAAGGGCCCCACCGCCAGGATCCAGAGGGGCTGGTCCACCAGGGCGGGAAGCATGCGGGCGGGTCCCGCCTGCAGGGCCAGCAGCGCGCCGCCCAGGCAGCCCGCCAGCCAGAACAGCTGCAGGGCATGGTGCAAGGGACGCAGATAGATGTGAATCCAGCGCAGGGCCAGGCCCAGTCCGGCCGCCATCACCAGCAGCCAGGGCCAGAGCAGCTCGGGGCCCATCTGGCGCCACTGGGCCAGCAGGGCCAGCTGGGCCAGGGCCACGGCCGTCAGGGCCAGCCGGTAGCCGAGCACTTCGCGGCGGTCCTCGGCGGTGATTGTGAAGAGGCCGTAGACCCCTTCGAAGACGGGGTCGGCGCCGTCCGGGGTGGCCAGGGTGCTGCTCATCGGATGGGGGCGCCGGGGGCGGCCGGGGGCGGGCTGCCCACCAGTGTGGCCAGGTCCGGTCCCGCCGGGACGATGCCGGAGGGGTTCAGGGGGAACAGGGCCCCGAAGTAGTCGGTCCGCCAGGCCGTCGGGAAGCAGGTGGCGGCCACCCCCATGAGGCTGTGGAAGCGGCGCCGCCAGTCCCACAGCCGGGGCAGCTGCCAGAGGGGCTTGCGGCTGCAGCCGAACAGGGGGGCATAGACCAGCTCCATGCGGATCAGCGTGGGGAACAGCACCACGTCCGCCAGGCTGGGGTGGGCACCGCCGCAGAGCCAGCCGCCGCTATCCCCCCGGCCAGCGAGAGCCGTCTCGACCGCCTCCAGCGCGGCGAACAGGGCCGCCTCGGCCTCGTCGTAGGCCGACTGGTTGCGGGCGAAGCCGCAGCGGTACACCCCGTCGTTGACATCCCCCTGCAGGCGCTCCCGCCAGGCGGCGATCGCCGGGAGATCGGCTGGCGGGGCCAGGTCCGGAGCCCCGGGCGGAGCGGGCCAGGTGTTGAGCAGCTCGATCAGCCGTGCGCTCTCGTTCACCAGGATCGTTCCTGCCCGGCGCGAATAGAGGGCCGGCACGGTGGCCCGGGCCCGGGGATCGGCGCCGCAGCGGCGGTAGAGCTCGAGCAGGGTGCCGCAGCCCTCGAAGGGCTCGCTGAACCGCCAGCGGCCGGCGTCCGGATCGGGAACCACCACCACCGTGTCGATCATCGGGGCCAGGCCCCGCAGACTCCAGGTGATCCAGGCCCGGTGGGCCCAGGGGCAGCTGCGGCCCACGATCAGCACGTGGCCGCCGGCCGCGGCGGCGTCCTCCGGCAGCGGCGGCAGGGCGGTGAAGGCCCCGGCCGGCCGCCGGTAACGGCCCTGGTTGTCGGCGGGGCCGAGGCCGCCCATCAGCAGGCGCCACTGGCACTGCCAGAGCTGCCGGGCGGAGCGCACCAGCGGGGCGGGCGGGGCCATGGTCAGTCGCGACGTCCTGCCCTGACTCTGCGCCAGGCTGGGCCCCTGTGAGCGAGCAGGCGATGGTGGCGGGCCGGGTGATGGTGGTGGGGGGCACCCACGGCAACGAGCGCAACGCGCCCTGGCTGCTGGAGGCCTGGCGACGGCACCCGGCGCTGCTGCGCGGCAGCGGCCTTGCCCTGGAGCTGGTGCTGGGCAACCCCGCCGCCCACGCCGCCGGGGTGCGTTACCTCGACCGCGACCTCAACCGCAGCTTCGTGCCGGAGCTCCTCGGTGCCCCCGGGCCTGGGGACCGGGAACTGGAGCGGGCCCGGGAGCTGCTGGCCCGCCACGGGCCCGGCGGCAGCGCCCCCTGCCTGGTGGCCCTCGATCTGCACAGCACCACCGCCGCCATGGGCAACAGCCTGGTGGTCTACGGCCGGCGGCCGGCCGACCTGGCCCTGGCGGCGGGGGTGCAGCGTTGCCTCGGTCTGCCGATCTACCTGCATGAACAGGACCGGGCCCAGACCGGCTACCTGGTGGAGCGCTGGCCCTGCGGGCTGGTGGTGGAGGTGGGCCCGGTGCCCCAGGGCGTGATCCAGGAACCGATCTGCCGGCAGAGCCAGCTGGCCCTGGAGGCCGCCCTGGAGGTGTTGGCCCAGGCCCGCTCCGGCGCGCTGCGCCTGCCGGAGCGGCTGGTGGTGCACCGGCACCTGGGCAGTCTTGATCTGCCCCGCCATGGCGACGGCTCTCCGGCGGCGGTGGTGCATCCCCAGCGCCAGAACCGCGACTGGCAGCCGATCGCCGCCGGCGATCCCCTGTTCCTGACGGCGGAGGGTGCCACGATTCCCTACCACCCGCGGGAAGACCAGGAGGTCGGCCCCGTCTGGGCCGTATTCATCAACGAGGCGGCCTACGGAGAGAAGGGCATCGCCCTCAGCCTCACCCGCCGGGAATCGTGGCCGGTGGAGCCGGGCTGGGGCCGGGCCCTGGCTGAGCTGGCCCGGCAGCTTCAGAGCCCGGGCTGAGCCTGGCTCTGGCCGGCGGGGGCGGGCTGGGAGCGGGGGGGGCCGTTGTACACGACGCTCAGGACGCTGCGACCATCCGGGGCGACGAGGATCTCGCTCTCCACGGTCGGCGGCAGGCCGAGTTGGGCCCAGCCCGGCGCGCCGCCGTCGAAGCGGAACAGGAAGCCGCCGGCATCGGCGCGTACCAGGCAGCTGCCGCCACTGCGCTCGTACATGCAGGGGGCGGATCGGTAGACCCCGAGGCCGCCGTTGATCAGCTCGGCCCGCATCCGGGCCAGGTTGGCGGCGCGGCCCCGCTGGAAGGCCTGCTCCTGGGTCATCTGGGCCCGGGCCGGAGAGGCAACGGCCAGGGGAGCGGCCAGCAGCAGGGCCAGGCAGCCCAGCAGGGGCCGCAGGGGGGAGGAGGTCATGGTCAGCCGCAGACGAGGGTGGTCTGTTCCTTGGTGCAGGGGAGGTCGGTCTTGCTGCCGTCGGCCCAGTAGATGCGCAGCCGGTCGTCCTCCGTGTCGGTGCGCAGGGTCAGCGACTTGATGACACCGGCGGGGGGCTTGCCGGCCGGATCGGCGGTGTCGGGACGCAGGTCGGCCTTGTTGATCCGCTGCTCGAGCTGCTGGATCTTGAGTTCGAGCTGGTCGATGCGGCGGCTCTCGGCGTTGGGCAGGCCCTGGCAGCCGGCCGCCAACAGCAGGAGGAGCAGCAGGGGAGGAAGCGACGAACGCGAGACCATCGGCGGCGGGGCGGGATGACCGGATCACCTCACCTCCTAGCAGCGGCAGGGGGGGCGGGCCAGGCGGGGAGCTCCTCTTTTCTTCATGAACGCCGCTCCACAGGCCGCAATGGTCTGTTACATTGCTGGAAGGCGATCCGTCGCCCTTCCTTACGCCCACGGCCTCCGCACCCGCGCCTGCGCCCGAAAGCACACTTTCCTGCACTCATGACCGCCACTCTCCAGCAGCGCTCCGGCGCTTCGGTGTGGAACCAGTTCTGTGAGTGGGTCACCTCCACCAACAACCGTCTCTACGTCGGTTGGTTCGGTGTGCTGATGATCCCCACCC
>Ga0194130_10006920_pt1 | contig 12848 bp, 20 predicted proteins | sample TA2KigsurfametaG_FD_160084 | JGI IMG/M metagenome (GOLD analysis project Ga0194130, IMG submission 160084) | Freshwater microbial communities from Lake Tanganyika, Tanzania - TA2015050 Kigoma 12 surface | ecosystem: Environmental > Aquatic > Freshwater > Lake | place: Tanzania: Lake Tanganyika... | reverse complement strand
TGCAACGTAGTAGACACTACTGTAGGATGGCATACAGTAATTCTAGGCTTTAACAAGCTATTTGGGTTAAGCCGTGCTAAGTCTGCTACACAAGCTACGGATAAAAAGATTCACGACTATATACACAACTATACAAGGAACACCTATTTAGATCCTAAGGGCATATATAATCACTGTTATAACAATTTAGTTCTACAGATTATGACACATGGGTTTTTAGCAGCCACGGGCGCTAGAGTTATACATCTAAGTGTAGAACCTGATGCATATACTCTGCAACTTGAATTGGCTAGACAGGGACTTGAAGATAGTCTACGTGAGCCCCAAGTTATACCGCACCCTGACTCATGGTATAATATCAGCGTAGATCATGACAGCGCACGTATTATACATGATCCTACAATACCGCCTGCGGCTAATGACATGCACCCTAGTGTAGAGCATCATCAAAACTTTGCTCGTCATATATATGACAAATACTTTGCCCTTTGATATTAAAGTGTAGAGATAAAAAAAGCACTTGTGATCAAGTGCTTGAATGCGTTCCAAAACGCAGAGGATATCGCTCTCTCGAAGATCTAAACTCGTGGATTAGGAGGATTCTCTAAATGACACATCTGTTTATATCTTTTATAGTAGTTCCACATGAGCTTCCTCCCGTGTACTAGTATTTAGACTGGACATCAAATAACACACAATTATCTGGGTTTTTTGATATATACGCTTATGCAACAATACTATGTGTTAACGCGATCACAGTATTATGTGCCTATTCTACAGTGGATCATAGATCGCGAGCTGGGCTATGAGCTGCATCTTAATCGCACACGTTTTTGGATAGATCCCGATTCTCCGGTGGGTCTGGAATTTGGCCTGCGTTGGCTAGATCACTGTGATCTAGTATCTCACACGGAAACTGAGACCTTTTACCTGCCACGTTAAGGCAAACACTGTGTATGCTCTGGGATCAGGAAACTCTATGCTGATCTTATAGTGACTGACAGTTTTCGTATACTCAAAGCCATAGAATTCGCTCCATACAGCCAACTCTCTGTTCAGTATAGAACAGCCGTATATGGCAGCTTGGCCACCAGCACCTGTGGGCAGTCTAAATTCTATGTGCATTATGATATTTACAGCATTTGCTTAAATATTGGATATGCTTATCGTGTACTTAGAGCAATTCCATAAGTCGCAGCAGGAACTACTACTGTCATGGCGAGGTTATGTACACTATTGGCCCAGGAGTTGGGTCAACACTGAAGCCATCAATTCAGCTATACCTGTGGATTATTGGCTGTTGTTCAACAACGTGTTATATGCGGATATATGGCTTTTGAAGTATCCGGATAATTCTAGGGTCATACGCACCCTGTTTGATGATCCGCCTGATCACTGTGGCTAGCCCGTAGATCCTAGGATCCGGGGCCAAAAATCTCTTGTACCGCTAGTCGCTGCGCTCTTTTATCTAGAACCGCTGGCGCTTCGCGCTGTAAAAATCTGCGAGGGCTCCGCCTAGATCGAATTCCCCGTACTCCCAATCAGTGACCAACACACGCTTGCTCGTCTTGACTTCTGTGCCCCAGTGTGTGGTCATACCATCGAACACCAGGAACTGACCTCGCCTGCTGGGAAATTCCAACACACGGTCCCCTAGTTGTAGGCAAGTTAGGCTAGCATCATCGTCAAAATACAGCACACTGGTGATCAGTGCAGATCCATGACAGTGTGCTTGTTGACTGCCTCCGGCCTCGTAGCTGATACACCACGATCTCCATGTGCTAGTGATGGTACGCGGAATGCCCTGCTCATTGATCAATCTCTGTGCTATCTTAGTGATGCGCTGCTGTCCGTAGATCTCAGCAGGTTCCCACTGCTGACCCCGTTGTGTTTTGGTCAGTCCCGCATAGTCTCGTCCGGGGTTGCGGAACATGATCTGCCACTGAGGATCTAGATCTATGTCTGCTCGGATCACCCATTGATCACGGTGTTGATAAAGGTCTGTACTCATGTAAACTGCTGCCCCATCCTCTCACGGGCATGGTATTCACAGCCAAGCTCCAACGATCCGCCTGTTCAGTCATAGCGGGTACGCTGTGCAAGAGCCAACTGGGCCATACCAAAAGGTCTCCTTGGTTCACTGTGACTTCCACAGTGGTCTTGGCATAAGGGCTGCGCTGTGCTCGCTGCGGATCTAGATCAAATATCATGTTATACACACCCCATGCTCTGGGATCTGGTTTATGAAATCGTATGCGATCCCGACCTCCGGGCAGATCCCAATACCAACAGGCTGCTATGACCGAGTTACTGTGTATGTGTTCGTGCGTGAAATCGCTGATTTGGCTGTGATTGATCCAACTGGTCTGTGCTCGTTGAACGTCTACCATGCCCAAGACATTTTGAGCATAGTCTGTGCAACATCGTTCAATGATGTCACGAAGATCTGGATAATGATCCAAAATATGACAGTCTAGACTGTAGCTGTGACTGCCGCGATGCTCTAACGGCTGCTGTCGGAGACTGACCTGCCAAGGCTCGGGATCTATACCATATCTGATCACTGCGGTAGGAAACAGGTCTAAAATTTCTGCTTGCATGGTAATACTTAGCTAAGTAAGTGACAAGGAGATACAATGAGTGATTTTATGCAGATGCCTGCACCAGAACCAGGCGAACCCCGAAGACACAGCGACCTATTGATCACGCCCCCATTGCACGTGGTAGAAGATCTATTCACAGACGAAGTCAAAGACTTTCTAAGACACTGTGTGGTAGATCCTAGTGTGACCTATGGATTTTTTGGTCCTAATCGCAGCGCAGACATCAGAGTATATGATTGGAATCAATACACTCACATGGTCTACGATAATGATCGAGAAATCAGTCCTTTGTATAATTTGCTGGTGCTGCCTTTGTTGACAGCACTAGATCGCACTGATCGAAAACTAGGCCTACTGTTCAAGATTAGAATAGTCAACAGTCTGCCCACAGATACGGATAACAGCAAACCCCACATAGATCTCAGTGGCCCGCATCAAACGGGCTATTGGTTTCCCGAAACCAGCGATGGCGCATTGAAAATCTTCAAGCAGAGAAGTTGGATGCAGCAGTGGGAACTGCCGGAAACCTATGATCTAGCACATGAGCTGGAACCCAAAGCCAACACATGGTACGACTGTGACGGTACACATTGGAGAATCACCGGCCGTCCTAGTGAACATTCTCAGCGTTTCTGTGTGGTTTATAACTTCATAGCCGAACCAAAAAATCCTTGACGAATAAATACTTGTCTAAGGAGTGGTTATGACAGCATATAAAGTTATGGCTCGTAATGTTAAAACCAACATGCGAGTACAAAGACAGGATCTTAGACAGCACATCACTGCAGAAGCCGAGGCATGGCGGTTAGCCCAAAACTTCGCGGCGCAGATGCAGCAACGCGGCCAAGATCAATGGGTAGCAGAAGTTAGCACTTATTCAGTAGATCAATAATTTACAAACTTGGTGTCAGTGCTGATATATACAGCTATGACACAACGCACAGTTAAAAGATTATGGGTATTCGCTGACAGTTTCGGCGTCTGTGACCCTAAAAAAGACAACCCCAGAGTATGGTCCAGGCAACTAGCTAAACGCATCAGTTTGATGTTGAACGAGCCCATAGAACTGTTCAACTACAGTCTTATAGGCTGTTCACAAGATTGGACGGTGAACAGTTTCATGAGTTTTCAAGATCAGATACTGCCCGATGATTTCGTGGTCATAGTGATGACCAGCGCCAGTAGATATTGGTATTTTGATGATATGCCCACATTGACTAATTGGAACATCATAGATCTAGATCAGCATGTGGGCAAAGAGCGAGCTCGATCGGTTGAATTATATCTCAAACACATACAACGTCCTGCATTAGATCATCTACAATCTGTGTGTAGACTATCTTTGATAGCTTATTACGCACAAATCAAAGGACTGCGTAATCCTCTTATAGTGAAAGCCTTTGATGATAAATTTAATCCCTGCGATACCTGGAGTAATTTGGATTGGGCCAAAGGCTTTCTTTCAGCGATACAATTTGCAGAATACGCTGATCAGGAAGTAGTAGTGGATTTATACAATCAAACAGGATCCGGATATTTCAAAGGCTATGATTGCAGATATAATCACATGTGTCTCAGCAATCACGACATACTCAGCGAACTTCTAGCAGAACAGTTAGTCAACAAAAAGGTAGCCGACATATCTACCGGTTTCAAAACACAGTTGATTGATAAGAATTGGTATAAAAACGAAGATTTTATGTTAGATGAATTAAATCCTACGGCCTTGAAATATTATTTTGAAAATATCCACAGCAAAGGAGAAATCCTACCCTGGAAACGCAGAGTAGGCGTAGAATTTCTTAGTAAGTTTAATCGTACAGATAATTAATGGTATCTGTGTTTTCTCGATAGGTCTTAGCGCCGTTTTTATGATGGAATTTGCGGGCCATTTCAGTCTTAGGACTTAGTGTAACAAAAGTGTTTACCTCTGGCTGCTGCGATTTGATATCTTCCTGTGCCTGTTCAATTAATGTACGACCTGCACCAGCAGCGTAACTCCAAATAGTATAGAAAACAGCCGTGGAAGTGTTGACTGCTACGTCTGCTAATTCTTCTACAGAAGACGGTATCTTGCCTAAAAATTTAACACAAGTCACTGCCAATGCCTCGCCTTTATCGTCTTCCAAAACATACACACATCCTTTTTGATCAATCCGCTGTTCAACTGGAATTTCGGGACGTACCGGATCATCTTTAACTAACGTCAACAATTTTTCTGTGATTTCCGTGCAGCGTGTTAATTTCATGGTTTCTGTGTGGTAAACGAATATTTATATAATTGTTATAATTTGGTATAATCACGCGGTGAGGACCGTTGACCAATAAATAATTTTACAGTATAATAGTTATACTTTCAATATAAAAGGAGTCCAAATGTACGCAACTGCAACTTATCGATCTGCTGGAGAAATTAACTCTGCAATGGGTCGTGTCTACGGCCATATGGGTCTGGCATTATTGACCAGCATGATTGTTTCGCTGCTGGTTAGTAGTAATGCCGCCTTAATGACCTTTTTCTTTACGGGTGCAATGAAATGGATAGTAATTTTCGCTCCCTTGATCGCTGTCTTGGGCATGAGTCTTGCCTTTGATAAAATGAGCAAAAGTACCTTGCAAATTCTTCTGCATGGTTTTGCTGCTTTGATGGGATTAAGTTTTGCCACAATATTTGTGGTTTACACTCTAGGTTCTATCGTGTCAGCATTCATGGGGGCCGCTGTGCTTTTTGGTACGATGAGTTTTTACGGTTATTTTACAAAGAAAGATCTCAGTGGATGGGGATCATTCTTATTTGTCGGGCTGATAGCGATCATAATCGCTAGTATCGTTAATCTAGTTTTAGCCAGCTTTTGGCCCGGACTAGTTAATAATGCAGTGCTCAGTTCTGTAATTTCAGCTTTGGCAATTATAATCTTTGTGGGTCTTACTGCCTATGACACACAACAAATTCGTCAATTAGTGAGTTATGACAACAATGGAAAAGCGGAGATTATGGGTGCATTGAGCCTGTATCTCAACTTTATTAATATCTTCCTTAGCTTGTTACAACTTTTTGGTAATAAGAACGAATAACTAAACAGTAGAGTTTTGTTGTTCTAGAGAGAGTTGGTCATCCTCCAACTCTCTTATTTTTTCTGCTATTTGATCTATTAGACCGAGATTGCGCAGGATCTTAAACACTAGATTTTCTACACTCCATTCTCCGGCCCTAGCTAAACCTGCCTTACGCATTTTAGTAATTTTTTCTTTAACTCTGCGTATTTTCTCAAGATCTTTACTGAGCATGGCAGATTCAATTTCACGCATGATTCCATCTTTTTTAGCTTCTACCGCAGCATCATCTACTTCCGGTTTGATTTTCTTAGGTTCAACCAGCCATTGATTTTTTAGTATGCTATACACACCTGTGCTGTGATGTTCTTCATCTTCGCCTTGTACATAACACTCTACAGGCAATCCTTTGATAGTGATATCGTGCTGTTCGGCCCACAGTGACTTTTTGGCATTAAAAAGCTCTCTTTGTTCTTCAGACGGAGTTCCGGGAATGATCAGATGAAGATCTAAATCAGAATAGTCAGTCCACGTATAATTGGCATTTGAACCAGTTATAGTATAATCCTTAATGTCTAGATCTACGCCTACAAATTCTTCAAAAGCCAAGGCTATTTTTTTAAGTTTTTCTACTACTGCGGGATCTAATTCATCCCCTGACCATATTTTAGGATTAAGGCGACGATTAATTGTGACAAATGAAGAACGTTCGTTTAATTCTCGTAGGCGCATTCATTATTTAGCCCACATTAAATGGTAATTTGCCAAAGCACTATTATTATAAAATTCAGCGATTAAGCGACAATACCTGCCTCTGCGTTCTAGCACAATTTGACAGTGATCTTGTGGTTGATCTAGCAACCATCTCGTTTGATCGATACCGATCGTTTTGTGTACCTTAGGCCAATCTATTTCAATATATTCGTTTTCTAAAGGCAACCATTTTAACAATTCTACTTTACTACTCTTCATCACCGAATTGATTATTTAAAATTTCTCTAAGTTTTGTGCTCTCAACATTAGCACGTACTCTGCCTAAACTTGCACCTTTTGTGGGATCTTCTATTCCACCGTCCGCATCAATTTTAGGCTGATGAACCGTTGATCTAGCTTTGATGCTTTCGATAATACTAGAACTGCCTCTACTAGCACCATTGTGGCTTTCTTGTTCTTCTTCTGGGAGGTCGCTGATTTTTAGTGTTTCTAAATTAAACTCTAGATCTACTTTTTGTCCCACACCCGACGAGGAACGTGTTTTCATCAACTGTATCTGATAGCGTCCTCGTTCACGCATGGCGCGACTGGTAAAGATACCAAACACATTGTCGGCAGTTTGAATCTTACTCAACCCGCCCGAAATATGGCTATGATCAAATTCAACTTCTTCAACAGCGCCACGATTCAACTGTGCCGCAGTTACTAGAATACATTGTTTCTCCATCGCGAGATTTCTTAATTCTTCAGATACATATTTGTCTTTGATGAATAAGTTTTCTGCCGAAATCTTACGACTAGCCGGCATTAAGAGATCCAAGTAATCTACCAGCAGTACATCGATCTTAGAACCTGTTTTGATTTCAAATTCTTTCATGTATGCTCTAAGATCATTAGCAGTTTTACCGCTAGGCATATATTTAATCTGGAGTTTTCCTGCTTTCTTTCCTATAATACGAACTTTCATTTCAACATCGTCAAGCTCTTTGAAAATTTCTTTAGTCGAAATGCCAGTGGTCATTGCATCAATACGCATAGCTACCAGGTCTTCTGAAAGTTCTAATGTTAGATATAGAACGTTCAGCCCCTGAAGGCACCAGTTAACACCCAAGTTGGCAAGAAACAACGACTTACCTGCACCACTACCGCCAGCAAAAATATTAAGCTCACCGCGATTCATACCTCCAAACAATCTACGATCTAGGGTGGGCCAACCAGTAGATATTTGACCATTCTTATCTTTGATGCGCATCAGTCTAGCTCTAGGATCTTCAAAGTAGTCTGTGCCAAGATCCTTGGTTAAGGATATTTGAACTGCTTCCTTGATCATAGATTCAACTTGTCCGTAATCTTTCTTTTCGAGTAGATCCGCTGAGTTAATGATAGCACGTTCTAGAGCTTTGTGACGAGTGAAATGCTCAAACTCATCCATGAGCCAATCATTATGTCCTTCTTTGATGTCTTCTGGCTTTTGTAAATCTATTCTACAAGATGCGTTAACCATATTATAATCTGGCATTACTGAATATTGTTTAGCATAGATATTAATAAATTCAGCAGCATCTTGTAACTTTCGATCGAACAATGTGTGATCGAAAATGCCTTGGCACCTCACAAATATTTCTGCGTCGGCCAGCATTAATTCTAGATATAATTTTTGTACTTCGTATCCGTAATCTTTAATCATCATTTATTATACACTAATTTCCATGTGCTTTACAACCCCAAACTTCCAATCCCATTCTCTAAATCTTTCATGATATAAAACAGCACCTATGCTAGAGCTCGGATCTCCTGGTTGAGGTAGGCTCCAACGATATTTCCACATTGGCTCAACAATTTTTTTATTGGCCTTAGAATTCATTGCGCATCCCCCCATATAAACAAGAGATTCGGCACCAGTTAACTTTTTAGCTTGATTATGAATTAATTCTATTTGCCTTTCAAAAACTTCTTGTACTGCTGCGGCTATGTCGTGTCTATCTTGTTCAGTCTCAATAGGATGCGGCCAGTCAGTTACACCCTGATGAAGATTTTTCGGCATACGCAAAGTAGGTAACATATAATCTAGAACAGTTGAATAGAATCGACTAGAATCACCCTTGTCGCTCATCTGCTGAAATATATGTTCTTCTAGAATAGGTTTTAATCCTATGAGATGAGCAAATGCAGAATAAAATAATCCAAGACTATTAGGATAATTGCGACTCCAAACTTTTTTTATTTCTCCGTACCTGGCTTCCCATATGGTGGCGCACTCGAATTCGCCTATGGCATCTAAAACTATAATAGCCGCGTGATTAAATGGACTAGTATAATAACCAGCAGCGGCATGACTGCCATGATGAGGAGTGTAATGTAATTTAGCATATTTGATATTGATCTTATTAAGATATCTTCTAGGTAAATCTTCTAAATCTACTACTCTATGCCATTGGCCGGCCTTGGCTTGCCTTATTTTTTTTAACCACGGTCTTTCATACCAAAAAATATGAGCCGGGCCACCATAATTAAACGCTCTATGGATTAATGAAGAATCTAGATGATCTGATTTACAAGACTCAAACATCGACAGTCTGCCATTGGCAAACACTGCAAGGCTACTGCCGTGATTTAATGCGTTAATTCCCCAGGTAATCATTTGTATATAAACGGATCACGTTTTTTCAATTCTTCTAAACGTTTTTTCCAAGCCCTTCTCTCTTTGAATTTTGTATAAGGATAAATCAATAATTCGATTATTTTTTTAAACATTTTCAATTTCCAACTCGTTTAAGAGTTTCCTTTTTTCAATTTCTATTTTAGCCGGATTAGTTGTGGCAGTTTTAATAGCATCTACTGTTACAAATAATCTACCATATTTTTTAACAGCATCGGCACAATCTTTAACATTTTTTTCCCACGTAGGAAATGCTATGGCCCATCCAAGTTTTTTTGCTTGATCAATTAAAACAGATCCGGCTTTGTCTTGATCAGGTATAACAATTACCTGTTTGCCCATACTGTTAATTATCCTAGATTGGAGATCAGATACTTCGTTAGTGAGAAGACCCACTCCTCCGATTGACAATGCATCAAACTGTCCTTCAACTACAAATATGTATTTGTTTCCTTCTTCTTGATTGTCTAAATTGTATACAAAGAAAGGATGTTGATCTGAAATATATTTGGGCTTTCCTTCTGTGATTTTTCTTGCTGTGTTACCTACTATTTTTCCATTATAAAAATATGGAAGAATGATTCTGTCAGAATAACCTTGAGCAGGGCTCCAATAAAAATTGCCGTCAAACGGATCGTGGCCTCTGTTAACTACGTAGGATATAACTGGTTCTAATTCTAAAGATATGTCTTTCCAATATTCGCCATTTACCCAATTCAATAAAGGCATTGAACCCCCCGGCAGATCTTTCTCTGAAAATACTGCTCTAGGCTCAGATATTTCTTGTTTATAATCTGTGCTTTCTGTCTTGAGTGCTTCAAAAATTAATTCTTTTATATCGTCATCAGAAGCGCCTAACCAGCGACAAAGATTTTTAAACTTTTCGTTTATATTCCTTCCTGGTTGCCAACTGGCAGTGAATTTACAATTGAAGCAATTGTAGACTATACCATCTCCGAATGTCACACCTGCACGTTTCCTAGTGTCAGACTTATGTCCTCTATGATGACAGCAAGGAGCATTGAAACTAGTCCATCCGCTCGGGCTAGTTTTTGTTTTAGGTGGCAGTAGAGTTCGAAATTTATCTAAGACAAGAGCCATGTTTATAGTATACTATCTGTAAAGTATACTGTCAACAGTCCCATAATTAGTTAAAGTAGTATCGGGAAGATGTTTTATTCTAAACCAATTGTATTTGCCAACGATATTTTGATATAAAATCGAATCTTGATCAGCTACCAGAGTTTCTAAATTAGTCCATGTCTGTGGATTACCACCTTCACTCAAACTGCCTTGAATAAGTATTGAACCACTGAAATTGGTCATATTGAATTGGAATGTATGAAGGCTCTGTGGCGAATTGGTTTCTGGTTTAGCATCGATAATACTGCTTATAAAATATTTTTGATCTCCAGGATTGAAAGCTTCGAAATTTTTAAATGCAATTACCCTCACACTATCTACTGGTTCGCCTTGTAAGTTATTGCCGATTTCTATGATTGCATGGGTGCCATATTGGCTGTCGATATATAAAGGATCTTTTTGGGTTACCGAATAACTTCCATCTCCCAAATCTTGTCTTATCTCTCTAATGACAGAATAATGGTAAAATCCCGGCTCTATTGCTGATAATTCAGATTGTGTTAAAGTAACAAAAAAACGACCCTTGCTTGTACTAGAATCATTAATGTCTGCACAGTCTTTGCTTAATAGCAATTTCTGGGTTTCGGGATTAATAAGACTAAAAACAAAGTTATACCCTGAAGTGCTAACAGCTTTTTGATCTGAATTTCTTACTTGTAGATCTATTCTATTATCTACACCTCTATATATTTTAACGGTTCTATTATACACTCTACGATACCTCTCTTGAAGCCAATCAGAATGCAAATTTGTAAATACATCAATTAGATTTGGATATAAATAAACTGAAATTGCTTGCATACGTTATGGACCTTTAGCAATATTTATCTATGAGAATAACAGAGAATTTACAACAAAATTTTCCATTCATTAGTGTACTTAATCACGTAGATCAAGAATACGTGGGAATCATCATAAATCAAGACGCTCAGGTCACTAGTATGTATGATTATACCTTAATTAAAACAGAACAGGAAAAACAAAGATTTTTAGAATTGGGTGAAGTTTGGTGGTGGGAGAGTAATCGTCAGATTCCCATCAATATCTTCTTGTTACGAGAAATCACTGATTTCAAGTATATAATTAGGAATTTTTCTACCAAAGATGTTAAGATACTATTCGGGCCATGTACCAGCCTTAATGATATTATAGTAAAACGAATCAAGAGAAAATCTATTACTTTAATCCGAAAACCTACTTAACCCCTACGATCATAAATCTATTAAATCCATTTTGATCATATTGAAATCGTTTTGTTCCTTCATAAAAACATTCTTGTAATTTATATCTATTTAAAAGTTCATTAGATGACGAAACTTTATTCACATGATCACTATGATCTAAGTCGCTGGCTTGCAAACATACTATTGTATTTTCAGGAATATTTTTCCACCATTGATCTGAAATCATATGTTCCACCGCACTGTTTACAATAACGTCCGGTTTAGGATTGTAGCTTAAATGATTTATATCGACAGTATGAGCTTTGAATTCCCATGCCTTCCATACCCAAAGATTGTTTATCGCATCGGCAATATTTTCACAGGACGGATCGATATCGAAAGATCTAATTTCTTGTATAGGTATTTTATTTCTGGTTCTGATTAACAAATTAGTTATACCATACCATCCTGCCAGTATCCATAATCTATATCCTTCCTCTGTAGGACGATGTTCATTCAATGCATCTTCTAATCTTTGAACTAGCCAAAGTTTAGATTGCATCTGGGCAGAACTAAAAGAATCAAAGTCCATCAAGAATATCCATAACTTATTTGTTCACATATGAGATTCATCTGTACAACAATAGCCATGGCGTAGGCAATAGCGTGGCTTTTTTTAAAATAATATTCACCAGTCTTTGGAGGAATCCACACTTCCGTCATGATCTCCGGCCAAGTCTTCCCAATCAAATTCCTCTTCGCGGGGCGGATCATAGCTAGGACGGCAGCTAATTGTTCCACTGAGGTAGGGCAAGTCTTCCTCAGAATTGCACCATGGCCGTTCAAATGAAATAATAGACTTACAAATTGGTCGTCTAAAAGTAATTCCCATAATGGCTCCTGTTTCATTAATTGAACGAGATGTTCCTCGTTTTTTATACCTTTATAAATGCCAACATTCAAAAAATCAATTTTAAAAAATCCTTGTTCTTCCGCATGTTCATAGGACAATGTGCATAAATTCTTTATAGGATCTACAGGAACTTGATGCATGTATACACCGGTATTATGTTTAACTAATTCATTATTTTCTATGCGACTCGCACAAGTATATTGAAATAATTTCAGTGCTTGTTCTCTGTCTACAAAATCTATGTCGATATCTGGCATTATTGCAATCTCGTACTTTCAAATAATAATAATGGAAGTGTGTCTGCTAGAAATTGAGCATACTCCTCAGCATCTTCGTCGTCGTTAAAACCAGAAAATTGTACCATTACTGTATTATCTTCGGTCAATCTAACTTCAATATCGATGTCATCTCTAGAAATAAACTCTTCATTATCTTTTAATTCTTCAATTTCAGGATCTGGTCTTTTAGGCATCAAAGTATCTTGGCCTCCCTTACAATGTCTTTAACCAGTTCAATATCCGCAGGCAACGATTTAAATTTTTTAGCCCAATAATTAGGATCAATAATCGCTCCAATAATATCCAACTGTTCGTCGTTCA
>Ga0194130_10006918_pt1 | contig 12851 bp, 10 predicted proteins | sample TA2KigsurfametaG_FD_160084 | JGI IMG/M metagenome (GOLD analysis project Ga0194130, IMG submission 160084) | Freshwater microbial communities from Lake Tanganyika, Tanzania - TA2015050 Kigoma 12 surface | ecosystem: Environmental > Aquatic > Freshwater > Lake | place: Tanzania: Lake Tanganyika... | reverse complement strand
CCGAGGGGGACGCTCCAGCGGACGCCACGGCCCGATGCCGGGTCGAAGGAGTCCGGCAGGCCGCGTTCGCCGGAGGTCATGTTGCGCGACCATGCGGTGCCGAACTGCGGACGGTCGGCGGCCTGTGCGAGCAACGCGGCCGTGGCGATCGGAATCAGGTTTCGGACGGGGAACATGCCCGGAGGGATACCGCGCGGAGATCGGGATGGAAACAACTCCGTCACAACTCCCGCAGGGAGGTTTCGCGCCCCGTTGAGGATCGAGCCTGGGGCCGGGGCCTCGCGATGAACTCGTCATCGAGGACACCTGCGGCGCGAGGTCCGTGAAGCGGCCGGCCGGTTCGATGCTCCTGTATCCGTCGACCCGCCTCCACCCCGTCACGCCTGTAACCCGTGGCGCGCACCTTGGCTCCTTCTTCTGGTTGCAGGGCCTCGTCCGGGACAACCCTCAACGAACGCTCCTCTGAGACATGGACATCGCCATCCAACGCTTCGCCGCCGAGACATCCGACCACCCCTCTGTGGTCCAGTTGACCGGCGTGGGCCACAACCTCATCCACACCTGGGCGGAGCTCTGATCCCCACATCCCGATGAAAAAGCTTCGTCCGCTCCTGTTCTGGACCCATCTCGTGCTCGGCGTCGCCGCGGGCGGGGTCATCCTGATCACCGTCGTCACCGGTTCCCTCATGGCCTTCCAGACTCAGGTGCTGGCCTGGGCCGAACGCCCGGCCGTGTCCGCACCGCCGGCTCCCGGCGTCGCGCTCCTCCCTTTGGCGGAGATCCTGGAGCGGGCCTCGGAAGGCCAGGGCGACGGCATCCGTCCGTCCGCGGTCACGGTCTTCTCCGATCCGCGGATCCCGGTGCGGGTGGAGTTCGACGGCGGACGCCGGGTTGCCGTGGACGCCCATACCGGCGTGGCGACGCCGCTGGAGCCGGGACGGGCGCGGGCGGCCTTCCGCTGGATCGAGAACTGCCACCGGCGCCTCGGAAGCGGCGAGACGGGCGCGCGGATCGTCGGGGTCTCGACCGTGGCGTTCCTGTCCCTGTGCGTCTCCGGACTGGTCCTCTGGTTTCCGCGCCGGTTCACGGCTAAGGCGTTTCTCGGCGTGATGCGTCCCCGTCTCGGCCTTCCGGCCCGGGCCCGGGACTGGAACTGGCACAACGCGGTCGGCTTCTGGTGTTCGCTCCCGTTGTCCGTCATGGCCTTCACGGGCCTGGTCATGGCCTTCCACGGCTTCGCCGACTGGATCTACGGGCCGCGCCCGGAACGGGGCGGCGGTCCGCCATCCGCGGCAATGGTTCCCACGGCGAGGCCACTGCCGTTGGCCGAACTGGTATCCCGCGTGGTGACGACGACCGAAGGCTGGACCGAGATCAGCGTCCGCACCGGCGAGGGGCTTGGGGGCGGCCCTGGGGGAGCCCGGGGAGAAGGTCGGGGAAACCGCAACGGCGGCGAGCCCCGCCGTGGGCGGGAGGGTGGGGATTCCCTCGGAGAAAGTCCGTCGGGACCGGAGGCGCGCCGGGAAGGCGGACCCGGCCGGGGCGGACGCATGATCAAGGCTTCGGTCCAGAAGGCGGCCTGGCGTCTGCCGGAGACCTTCCGGATCGATCCTTCCGCCGGGGAGCGGTTGCCTGGCCCCGAAGCCGAAGCCGGAGCCGGAACCGATTCGGGTTTCCGCTCCCGACTCCGCGCGCTGAACCGTCCGATCCACACCGGCGAGGTCGGCGGCGTCGTGGGCCAGGCCGTGACCTTCCTCGCCGCCTGCGGCGGGATGCTTCTCGTGTACACCGGGTTTTCCCTGGCGCTGCGGCGGGTGTTTTCGCGCGCATCCCGGACGACCGTTCCCGACGGCGCTCCTCCGGCCTGAGCCGATCCGGGTCAGGCGTCGAACCCGGCGGAGACGGAGACGTCGTCCCGGAACCGGACCCGTTGGACTCCGCGTCCTGAGAATCCCTCCGCAGCTTTGCGCGCGGCCTCTGTGGGATGGCTGTGTCCTCCCTCCGCGAGACTCCCCTCCAGCCCCGCTCACCGCACGTTGAGATCGAACCGTCCGTTCCACCCCGCGTTGTCTGGGGCGGAAGCTACGGTCGTGGGATGTAGTTCTAAAACGACATTGCAGCGACTCCCTGCGAACGAATAGTCTATGCGTTAAGCTTGGCGATATTGCTGCCCAAATCATCTATCCCGCCCCAGTGTCCATGGTCTCTCTCACTGTGCGCCAAAACCGTTACCACTTAATGCCCAAAACCAGCAGTCCTGGGGACTTCATTGAGCGAGTGGTCATGGTGACGTTATCCCTATCCCACGCTGGATCACGAATCGATTGAGCAGCGGGCCTAGCGAACACCTCTGATCCAGTTTTCAACCCTCTCCCTGTCCGAAATAATCCTAACTGTCCCATGGAATCCCAGAGCCAAGATTACCGTTGTGGGTCGTGCGCAGAGCTGCTTCCGGTAACCCGATCCGTGCCTTCGGACGGTATCTCGGTCTTTTGCCCATTTTGCGGCGTGCTTGCACAGATGGTGGTCGGCAACGGACTTGTGGATGAGGCGGGCAGCGTTGGTGAGGATGCCTCCCAAGGAGACGACGGAGGTGAGCCGTCGACCTCAGCACATATTGGTCCGGGACGTATTTTGGTTGGGGCTGTTGTGCTTGTTTTGGTGGGTTTGGCCATCGCGATCTCAGTTGGAAAACTGGGGGCGTTGAAAGAGAGGTCCGCAAGAGCCGCTGGGCCGACTGGAAGCTCAAATCTCATCGCTCTCAATCCAGAGGCGGATGGGCGCTCATCAACGTCCGAACCAAAGGCCAAGTCTTCGGAACTCCAAGCGACCAATGAACCACCTAAGGAGGTCTCCAAATCAACGACTCCTCCTCCACAAAAGCTCAAACCCGGTGAGGAAGTCCCCAATGCCGTCATCGAAGAGGCGTTCCGATCGAATACATTTCTTCGCGGTCTCTGGCTCGAGACCGAAGCCAGCTCAGTCAACATCATCAAGGCCGGTAAGGCGGATGCCGTGCTCAAACACCGAGGGATCGAGAAAACCCTACTTTACGACGACCTTCCTCGGTGGCTGCTGAACGAGGTCAAGGACCGCTACCGGACTGATGGAGAATCGCAGGGGTTGATTCGAGAAGTCGATGGGAAGATTTATGATCTCCGGGATTCCGACGCTCGGTGGATCAAGGTAACCGGATTTGTTATTGATGTTATAGATGACGGTTACCTCGTGGTTGATGAAAAGTTTTATAAACAATTATTCCATGCTGTTCCTCAAGGTGATTTCGAAAAGTTTGAACTCGCCCTCATGCGTGCAATCGCTTCAATGTCGGTTTACAAATTGAGGCATAATGGATTTGTGCGTATTCTGACAGAGCATGACCGTATTGCGCTCACAGTTTTTCCGGTGGGCGTCTATCAATACAGGGCCCGTTCCACCGAAATCCGCCGAGTCACAATGTACGACGCCGGGATGCCGGTAGGTCCTCTGCGGGAGCGCTGCGTTCCCTTTAAAATATATTCCTCGGATGGAGAGCAGCCCGGGCCTGAGGTGGGGCGTACACCCAAAACGGACAATGAATCTTCGATCAGCCTTGGTAGTGGATTCTTCATCACTTCTGAGGGGCACTTTGTATCCAACTACCACGTTGTCGAGGGAGCAAAAAGCCTCAAAGTGAATGTGGGTGGTGATTATTATCCCGCTGAGGTTGTCAAAGAGGATCCGAAAAATGATTTAGCCATTATAAAGGTAATCGGTAGAAGAGATTGGGTGCCTATTCCGGTAATTTCTAGTCAACCCGTCGATGTGGGAATTCAAGTCGGGACCATGGGGTATCCGCAGCCTGAGCTTCAAGGTACTACCCCCAAGTTTACCAAGGGAGATATTGCAAGCCTCAGCGGTATTAAAGATGACCCAACAAGATTTCAAATTAGCGTTCCTGTCCAGCCGGGGAATTCGGGTGGGCCATTGTTTGATTCGAGCGGCAATGTAATCGGTGTGATCGTTTCGAGGTTGAATGATATGACCGCTTTTTCAGTTTCAGGTTCCATACCTCAAAATGTCAATTTTGCGGTTAAGAGTTTCTATCTTTTGGCGATGATGGATGAGTCCATGAAGAAAAAACTGCGCGAACCCTTTCCAAAAGGGAAAGATTTCGCGTTGGACGCAGTTCCAAGGATCAGGAGTGGTATTGGTCAGGTTATAAACTATCAATGAAAAAGGCCATCGATCTGACTTTGATTCTTGTAAGCATTGTAGCTTTTGGGGTAATCATGTACGGTTTGGGGCGTGACCGTCATTCAAGTGTCGTCAGGGGAGAGTTTTCTTCGGTTGATTTGGATCTCAATGTTCTCCGAGAGCAGAATGATTTACTCAGCAAAGAAAAAACCAACCTTCAAGTTAGGATTGATATCTTGGTTGCACAGGTGGATTCGTTGAAGCGGCGGTCTGATAATCAGTCTGAAAAATCGATTAAGAAAATTGAGGTTTTGACGAAGACTCTTAAGGATGGCTCGTTGAAAGTGGAAAGCATTTTGGGACTTGTGACTCAAGTGAGTGGGTTGAGTCTTGAGATTCAAGCGCTTAATAATTCTATTAGGAATGTGAATCGAGAGCTGTCGCTGCTGCGTGCGGAGGTTGCAGGGATTTCTGTTTTGGTGGAAAATTTAAATGGCAATTTTAAGGAATTGTTGTCTGAGATTCGGCGTGACACTCTAAATGTTCAAGGGCGTGTGGATGTTATTTTGAATCGATACGCTTCTTGGAATTCTAATTTTGATATGCTGGTCAAAAAAACGCGAGGTGTAGCCGTGCCCGATCCGCTGGGTGCCGTGCCCTTCGATCTTCGCGTTGTTTCGAATCTTGAAAAGGAAGTGCTGGAATTGAATGCGGAGTTCGCCAAGGCGCAAAGGTGGCAGTAGGTGGTTCTTATCTAATACAATCCAATGGCATTTAAATTCGAGTGCGACTTTTGTGGTCAGCGGTTGTCGGCCGAGAGTACCGATATCGGGAAGGAGGCGTGTTGCCCCTCCTGCGGGCACTCCCTGATTGTGCCTCCTCCAAGTGTCAAATTCACCTCGACTTCGCCCACAGGCCCGTCGCCCACAGGCCCGACGGGTGCCTCGTTTGGCGCCCCGACGACCGGGACTCCATTTACGGCAACATCCTCGATTCCGGGGGGCGCAGGTCAGTTGCCGGAGTACGTGGCCTCAGGACGAGGCTTCCATTGCCCGACCTGCTGGAAGGAGTTTGGCCGAGGTGATGTCATGCACATCGCTGTCCATGAAACCCTCCGCGGTGACCCTGTTCTCGGACGCGATGAGATGTTGCGGTTTTCCGCGACGGAGTTCTCAGGGTCAGGTCATGCCCTCGATCCTAAGGGGGTGCCGACGGCCGACGTCGCCTGCCCCTTTTGCCGAAGGCGACTGCCCCAGGGATTCCTGAAATCTCCGTACCATCTCGTTTCGTTGGTGGGGGATCAGAGTTCAGGGAAATCTTATTATCTCGCCATCCTCTCCAAAATCCTTCCGGCAACCCTCTTCCGGGATTTTGGGCTGATCTGCCAGGATGCGGATCCGACGGGCAATGCGCCGCTGAACGAGATGCGGAACACGATCTTCAGCGCGAACTCCCCTGAGGGAACCCGGATCGCGAAAACGGCCTTCGAGGGCGAAATGTACGTCCGGATCTCCCGTCATGGACGTCAGATGGCCTTTCCGCGGCCGTTTTCCTACACCCTGCAACGATCGGGCGAGAACGATCCCCTATGCTCCTTCGTGATCTACGACAACGCGGGTGAGCATTTCCAGCCCGGGGTCAATATTCAGGAGAGTCCCGGTGCGAGCCACATTGCGGCGGCGAGCCTCATCCTGTTCCTGTTCGACCCACTGAACTCGGTCGACTTCCGGCGAGCGATCAAACGTTCGGACCACCCTCAGTTCGAAAAGGTGGTGGCTGACAAACATGAAGTGATCCTGTCCGAGATGAAGGTTCGGATCCGGACCATCAAGAACGACCTGGTGTCCAACCGCATCGATACCCCCGTGGCCTTCATGGTCGGGAAGATGGATTCCTGGCAGCACCTCCTCGGCGACGTTCCCCTCGAGAATCCGGTCCAGTCCGGTCAGCTCGACCTCGATGTGGTCCAGCGCAATTCGAAGAGGGTCAGAGATCTGCTGCTCCAGTACTGCCCTGTCGTCCTCGCCGCGGCGGAGTCCCTGAGTTCAGACGTCTGCTTTTTTGGGGTGAGCCCGTTTGGTCATGTGCCCGCGAAACTTGGGCCGGGCAACTACGCTCCTGATCCTGACAAACTGACGCCAATCCAAGTGGAGGTTCCCTTCCTGTGGTTCCTTTCCCGGCGGTTCCCCGGGCTCTTGAAGCTCCGCGGGACCTCGAACGCCTCCTGATCCATGCCAGAGCAGGTCATCTTCACGAGCGCTCCCAGGGGCATCCAGGCGGGGCGATCCGGCTACTGCACCGTGGCCCATAGCCCGGGCCTTTCCCCGTTGGTCATTCAGCGGATTGAGGCCCTCAGCAACTACAGCCACTCCGTCGCCAAGGCCGCCGGTGATCCGGAAGTCGCCTCCCTCCGAATCCTGATTGTGGGTCAGGACCGATATTTTGTTCTAAGCCGGATCGTGGATGCCGGCCTCGATTTCACCGGTCGCACCAACTATGTGGCGCATCATCTCTGCTTCACCGAGTCGGAGATCCGCCATGTCCCGAATCCCTGTCTCATTCTGAGCCGCTGGACGGGATGGTGCTCCCGGTGGGAAGGGGAACCTCGACTCCTTGATCGGTTGTTCTGCTCGGTCTTCGCCGAATTTTCCGCCGAATCGCTGGTGCCCTGCAAAGCCTGGGCTCAGGCCACGGGTGATGCAGCTCATGCCTGGGAGTTGGCCCGGTCCGCATCGATCGTGATTCCGAAGTCGGAGGCCACGACCGCGCAGGCCCTGGCCTTGATCGGGGAGTCCCACGCACTGCTTCGGGCTCTGTGCACCGATCGAATCGATTCCGTACCTGTCTGGTCCGCCACCTTTACGACACATCTTCAGCCTTCGGACTCCAGCGATGACTTTCGTTGGATCGTCACGACGGACACGAACCTCCCGAGTCTGCCTCGCCTGTCCCTCAGGGCTCTGCATCGGATATCGAGGCCTGGCCCCGAGGAGGAGCTTGCTCGGGACGGGGGACGTCCCCCGGTGATTAAAGGCCTGCCTGGGACTCAGTATGTGAACGAAGGACATCCCCTCGACTTGGCCGTCGAGTGCTGCAGTTTTCCGGATGCTCCCCGGGTCTGCTGGTATGAGCTCGGATCCGACACCTCGGAAACCAAGGTATGTGAGGGAGACGTTTTGCGTTTACCCAACCTTACGCTGGGTTACCACCGATTCCGGGTGGTCGCCGAGAATAAGTTCGGCGTCTCCAAGGCCGATTCGGGTGAAATTATCGTGGTTTCGACGGAGAGGGTGGAGAAACCATCCCCGGTCAAAGAGATGCTGACGAGCGGTATTGAGGGGATAAAAAATTGGGTTGGCTTGAAGTCCGAGGCGTCGCTGCCGAAGCTCCAAAAGAAAAGTGTCTTTGCGTTAAGTGAAGACCAAAGATCTCGAGGTCAACGGCAGTTGAGAGATGTGGGCAAAGCTGAGCCAATAGGCTGGGCCTCGAAGGTTTTAATCGCCCTCAAGGTGTTTTTAATTTTTATCATCTTAGGATCTGTTTTGTATTTATATGTTGACGGTTTGGGCGTGCATTTTGGATTTGAAGGAAGGGTGGATGGTGATCGTGTCGGTTTTAAACATCTCGGTTGGACGATTAAACCGCATAACTCACCGGGTTTGTTTGATGTTGATACTTTTGGTTATATGTTTGTTAGTGATTGGGGTTCACCGGAAATAAAATGTGCTCTTGTGGATAAAGATTTTCTTGATAAATACAAAGGAAGCGACATATTTGATGGTAAAAGGTGTTGGCTTAAATTTGAGCCGACTGATCAAAGTTACAAGTACTTGGGTTTTATTCCGTCTTTGGGTAGACGTAAGGCTTTTCTACGTGTTCCTAAGGAGCAGAATGAAATTTTTAACGATTTAATCCGCGATTTAAAGTCTCAAAACAAATCGGTATACTTATTAATTGAAATGAAATACGGCGATCCTGCAAAGGATGAGGTTCGTAGACGTTTTGAGAAAAAAATCGAACAGTGAACCCATAAATAATGCCCACTGATTTCTCAAAAGCCCGGATGGTGGCCAAGGCGGTGCCATTGATTCTTTCGGAGAAGGAGGTCACCCCCTACGCCCGGCGCATAGCGGAGGATTTCAATAGTTTGCTGTATTCGATCAATCAGCGGCTGGCGAAATGCGAGACCCTGGTGTCGGCGGGGCGGGTGCGGGAGGCGGTGTTTGCGGCGGAGGAGGAGCCCAACCTCCTCGATTTGATCGAGAGGGTCGAGTTTACCCAGGCCGATACGTGGCGGACCTGGTGTCGCGAGAATGGATTGCCCGTACCTGAAAGGCCGGCGGCCAAGCCGCTCCGGGCATTAAACGATGCCTATAGCCGTCAGCAGCAGGCAGGTGGGGTGGATCTCTATCCGCACTATCGGGAAGCCTTCCTTGCTGGAGATCTTCATCGGGCGTTGGGAACGCTACGATCGATTCTCCGTCTCAACCTCAAGGACGACCGGGCCCGGAGCGAGATGGCGCGGCTCAAGGAAATCTATGGAACCCGACAGAGGGCAAAGCTGGTCGAGGCCCTTCAGGCGAATGCTACGGAAGAGGTGATCCAACTGGTCGACGAGATCGAGGATCTGGAGCTGACCTCGGCCCAGACCGGTGAGCCCTGGGGCAAGGCACAACTGATGCGGTCGGTGGATCTCATCTCGAAGCTTGCTGCGGCCGGTGAAGATGCACCGCTGACTGAGGTGCGTTCCGCGTTGGCGACCATTGAGCATTGGATCGAACAACTTGGAGTCCGTCTTCCTCAGAAGGAGGAAGCGATTCGGCAGGACCTGAGGCAACGGATCCTGAAGGAGGAACAGCGGCAGGCGGATCGGGCAAGGCGGGAGGCGGCAATTGCCCAGTTTCGGGAAACCGTCGCCACGACGCGGACTCGCATGGTCGCCGATACGGCGATCGCACCCACCGAGATTCAGGTGGCTCTTGGATCGCTCACCCGGGCATGGGACCGGATCAAGGGGCTTGAAGGAGTGGTCGGTTCCTCGGTGGAGCGGGAGTACACGGACCTTTGCCGACGTCTGGGTGAAATCCAGAAGGGAATCCTTGAGGCGGCTCGTCGTCGTCGACTTCGGTCCATGGCGGTGACGGGAGCGGTGGCCCTGGTTTTGGTGGCTTATGCAGCCTTGGAGATTGCAGCGGCCTCCTTCACCCGGAGTTTGACCCTTGCGGTTGAAGGAAAGGATGACATCGCAGCGAAGAGGTATTTGGGAATGCTGCCTTCGGCTTTCTATGTCCCGCTCGGACAGTCTCGGTATCGCAAGGCGTGGCGGGAGGCGAAGCATTTTGTGGAGACTTCGGACAACACTGCTGGGAACTGCCGAACGGTGTTGGGGTCCCCTGGGTTGACCCAGCCCAATTTCTCCACCCTGGAATCCGCCGAGCCCTTCTATGTGGCGCGTCGCGATGTCGTTGCCCAGCTCGCCTCATTGCCACCGTCCATTCGAGGCGAACTAGAGGCCCAGTTCCAGAAACAGGTTGGGGCGGCGTCCCAGCTCGAGAAGGACCGTGTATCCAAGCTGCGAGAGCAATTTCGGAAGGCGGTGGATGGCGCTAAGGAAATGACTCTCGAGTCGGTTGAAACCAAGGCCGCCAATGGGGTAGGCGTTCAGCTGCGCGAGTCGGTGGCGGGTCTGGATCGATGCCGTCTGTTCGCGGAGCAGTCCACCGCCCTCGACGAGGCTGAGCGGCCCGCGTTGATTCGCGCGGCTAAGGAAGTGGGAGACAATCTTCGCAGGACTCTGGCGGCGCTTGACGATTGGCAAACCACGCTGGGACAGCTGCGTGGAAAGACGAATCTCATCGAGTACACCAAGGCAGTCCAAGGCATCGCGAACTCGAGTAATGTCCTTTCTTCCCTGGCAGCCAATGCGGCCCAGCTGTCGCCTGAAGTGCTCTCAACCACCAACCTCATTCTTGGGTTGGTGAGGGGGAATTCATCCTCCTCTAAACCTGGCGAAGAAAACGGCGGAGACCTTCTCTCAAAACCTGACGCGGCCAACTCACAGCAAATCAATCGGGTCTTGGATGACCTCCTGTTCAATGCCGAGGTTCATCGATACGAGGTCACGATCACCCAACCGAAGGAGAGAGTTGAGACGTGGCTGACCACTGCGGCGCTGGGCACGGGTTCGGATCGGAAGGAATTCACGGCGTGGGTCCTGCAGTCCACGGAGTCCGGGCGCAAGGGTCTAGTGATCAAGGGGAGTTTGCTGCTGGATAGAGGGGTCATCCATCTGGGTGCCGACACTGTTCTCGGAGGCTACACCCTTATCGGAAGCCCGGTGGGGCCGACCCTGATTGACTTCTGTGGGATTCGGGAAGTTCTGCGAGATCGATCCGGGAAAGCGACCTCGGCGATGCTTCGCGCAATCATACAGGTTGCCCAGGAACGCAATCTGCTCGGTCGTGTAAAGGGATATGTGATCTCGAGGCTCTATCAGATCGCCCGGAGCGAACCACGAAAATATGGGCTCCAGTTTTCCCCTGAATTGGTGACGTTCGTGGGAGGGGTCGATGCGCTCAATATTTCGACCGGTCAGCCCGATACGCTCTTCCAATCCGAGAACGCCGAGGACCTTGACTCTCGGGTCGATAGTCTTTGCACTGAGTTTCTCAAGGTGAACCACCTGAAGGCGTTTGAAACCCGGAAGCGACTGGTCGATCAGCTGTTGGTAGATGGGGTCGTATTTGTTGGATTCGTGGATTCCGGACGCCTGCAGTTGAACGGTGAGCCCCCGGCAGGGGAACTCTTTGCCTATGATATCGGCACTGGCGATGTGGTAGCGGGCAGGCGATTGGCGCAGGCGGCGAACCTGTCTCCTGTGTTCCGGCTCAAGACCCGTAAGCGAGATCACCTCCTGCGACTCCGGCGAGAAGTTGCAGGTTTCGAATCAGCCTCGCTGCCGGAATTCTTCTCAAACCAGTAGTGCTTCCCCCCATGAACAGCCGAAAGGATATTGGATTCTTCGTTCGCCGCCGCGGACTCGTACAGGGACCCTTCGTCCTCTCAGAGATCACCAAAATGGTCGAATCCGGCGAACTTTCTCTCGCAAGTGAGATCAGTCGAAAGGGCTCGTGGATTACCCTTCGCGAACTCTTCCGGGAGGTGGAGTCTGACGGATCGAAAAACGGGTTTGGTTCGATGTGACCTGGTTGGAATCCGCCATTTCCCGCTGATCAGGCAGCAACTCGTTCGCCGTATGATCCAGGATACCTGTCCCAAGTGCTCTCATCCGATTACCATGACGGATGCCGCCTATGGGACAGAAATGGAGTGTCCGCATTGCCGCAGGCGGTTCATTTTGACCGCTCCCATCGCGGTCAAGGTTCCCCAGTCTACCAAGGGTTTGACTCCGATCAAATCCGATGGCCCACATCCGCTTTTATTAAGCAAACCGCTAGATGGGGTCTCGGCCGGCGGACAGCGGGTCGTTTGTGTTCAATGTGGTCTGGTTAATCCTGAAAATAACAACAAGTGTGTGGATTGTGGAACCCTTCTGCATCTTTCCCGGATTGGTTTCGAGGAATCGGAATTTGATTATCTGGGTCGAATCGTTCCGTTGAGAAACCCTGACGCCTTGTTGGGCTATTATCTTGGAGCTATTTCCTTCATTCCCATCCTGGGGCTTGTGGTGGTTTATTTTGCTTTCCGAAAGGGACTTTCGGGTATTCGCAAGGCAAAGGGAAACCCTTCGGTTCCGGGTTTAATCCATGGGTGGATTGCCATCGTACAGGGCTGCTTATCTATCATTTTCCACTTGTGTATTATTGTTTTTGCACTCGTGGTACTGGTTAAATAATTGATTCAATTTGTATGCGTTGCGATGAATGTGGTCGGCAGAGTCCTGACAATTCGTATCGGTGTTCGGGGTGTGCTATCGTTCTAAGAACCGAGGCGATGACGGAGTTGGTGGCCTCGGCAAACAAATACATCGCTTGGTCCTATCTAACATCGCTTCTGGGCTTCAACCCATTTGCAATTCTGGCAGCTGTCTATTTTACGCGGGCGAGCGAGAGGGCTCGATTTGGTGACGTCGAGACCTCCTCTAGTACGTTGAACCGAGCCAAAGTGTTATTCTGGATCTGCCTCGGAATGGGACTCGTCCAACTCGTTTCTGTACTGTTCTTTGTCATTTCCAACTCAATTGGAATCCGGGGTTGAAATCCCAATACGGGATATGGAGCTGGGCCACTCGATCCACTGAGGAGTAGATGCTCAGATAAAATCCGTCCTCCGGGGAGATCGCCCGGAGGTCTCTGCCGAGGTCATAAATCGGCCGGTGTAGCGGTCAATGTCCTTCAAGGGCAGTGGACTTGATAGGGCAGGACCTGCAAAACGCTGAAACATCCTCGATCCCGATCGTTCCCGCCTGATCTTGGCAGTCGGTCACCGCAGCTAGATTCATCTGAATTGCCAGCACGTCGGGGGCCCTGTTCACCCCTATTCCCCAATTCCCGTCCTTCCTCCGCGTCGCAGCGCCTCCGCGTCAGTCGCCCCCGGCCCCGCTCACCGGACGTTGGGATCGAACCGTCCGTTCCACCAGGCGTTGTTCGGAGCGCTGTTCGGGGTGGTGCCGCGTCCATCGAGCTGACGGAGCGTCGCCGACTCCGCGTGGCCGT
>Ga0194130_10006915_pt1 | contig 12864 bp, 12 predicted proteins | sample TA2KigsurfametaG_FD_160084 | JGI IMG/M metagenome (GOLD analysis project Ga0194130, IMG submission 160084) | Freshwater microbial communities from Lake Tanganyika, Tanzania - TA2015050 Kigoma 12 surface | ecosystem: Environmental > Aquatic > Freshwater > Lake | place: Tanzania: Lake Tanganyika... | reverse complement strand
GTGGGAGCGGTGTTTCGGTTGCATGTGGTGGACTACACCTGATCCGAATCAGCAACCTGCTCAGGGCTCAAGGCCCACAGAAGGTGATGGCATGAAGGTACCGCTAAGGAGTCTGACGACCCTAAGCACCACGACTCAGGCAGACCATTCGTTCCTGGAAGCAGGGTATGCCCGCTGAAGAGAACCGGTCAATCTGATTGATGGTGATCAGTTGACGGTCGCAAACAGGGCAAAACCCCTTGCTTCCATAGCTTCTTCTGCAGCCTGCTAGAACCAGAACACAAAGGGGACACAAGATTCTCCGTTGGCTTGCCCAGACTGATCACCAGAACGTGCAGTCAGAGGGTAAAGGACTGTGCTGAAGGGAGCTTTTCACGAATCAAGGCGAATTCAAATCGCCACTTTCCTTGTCCGATGTGGTCTTCGACGGCATCCGCTTGCACAAGGCGTCAATGTACTGATGTTTCTGGGCGGCAAAAAGTTGGGAGTTGCTCATCGGCCTTACAAAACTGGGAGGCGCTAAATCAGATTTCATGAATTCAACAGAAAGCCGAGTGTCTTTCTGGTCCAGTAAATCTGGTCTGCATAAATCACTTCCGTATAGTGTCCATATGGGCGGCGTTAGGCAATCGCTTGAGCTTGAGATTTCTCCTTCGTTGGAGGTATCATAAATGAGGCGATCGAGGAAGGCGAGCCCTCGACAATCACAGATATTGAAATCCTATCCAGATTAAACATTGGAGGAACTTAACGGCGGGAAGCCGGCCTGCGGTTCGCTGGATAAGTAACATCAGAATGAGCCTCAACGAAAGCTAAGGGTGAAATATGAGGCGTGTAGCTCTTAAGGGGAGTTTGGATTATGTTAAAAGTCATCGAGACTGACTATGCACGAAACTGTCGGAGTAGCCAGCCAAGGGAAACATTAGGCTGCTCGCTTGGAATGCAGAATAGATAAGACACTGTGTAATTTGCGCACGGAGAGTTTCAGAAGCAAAGAAGTCAAGACGAAGGGCGAGAGAAAGGCAGAGAGAGAAAAGATCAGGAAGTTACCTAAAGGGGATACGCCATTGATTATTGGTCGGGAGTAGATGTAAGACTGTAGGAGGGTAACGGGGGCTATAGACACAAATGGAAGAAGGAGTGAGGAAATCCTCGCGCTCCTACGCTTCATCTTAAGCGCCTTAGAGTCACCTTCGGAAAAATGCACAATTGTCGCACAAGGTGAAACAGAAAAAAGAAAAGATAGATTTCCCAGCCGGGAGAAGAATTCCTGACCGACAAACCCATAAGCTTCTATGAGGGTCGAAAATAAACCAGCTCGCACAACGTCTTGCTTAAAAAAGGAGATATTATTCTCAACAAGCTTAATGTCAGCCTTCAAGAGTTCGGAAATAGGTCGTGGGCCTTGAATCGTAAGTAGCTGCTTTGCCTTAGCCAACTGACGACAGTTGTCAGCTGAAAAAGAATTAGGGAAACGAGGTCCGGCTAATATAGTGTTAGAGCGTGCGCCGCTAAGGTGTGACAACACAAAGTTGTCACTACATGTGCAGTCGTGATCAAGGAGGATAATATATTCGGCTTGGCTGGCCAATATACCTATATTGCGTGCACGAGCCAAGCAATAACATTCGGCAGAACAAGAAGTATCAAGCACATTATGGATGTCGAGGGAGAATTCTACTGGTGATATTCTTTGATCGGCACTCGAGCCATCGTAGACAATAATTACACCAAAATTGCTATATGACTGATGCTCAAGGGAAGTGAGTAATCTAACAAGGTTGTGCTTACCTTGAAAGGATGTGATTACGATGTCAGTAGTCGGGAAGGGAGCGTCTTTCATGCAAACCTGGATGCAACGATACTCCTAAATGTAAAATGCATATTCATCTAATCAAGAGATGAAGGAAGACTGAGAGAGCGATCAAACTTCGATATGACATATTCGTCATGACTAATTGCCATGATGATAGTGTTTTCCAAGAGGCTAGAATTGAGAAGATTATGCAGAATGGTATGTGCAGTTGGTGAATCAAGGGCGCTAGTGAACTCATCCAAGACCAAAAGTCTAGGTCTCGAAAATAGTGCTCGTGCAAGACCCAAGCGTTGACACTGGCCTACGCTCAGCCTAGATCCTCGCTCACCAACCAAAGCAGTGTCGAGATGTTCAATATCTAACAGTTTTGATAGCTCACAAATTTGAAGAACGTTAAAAAGAAGACTTATTTGCTCAGAAGAGAGCGATGAATAGGTGGAAAAACCAGTAATATTCTGAAGAGCGTTTGTATTTCTAATAAACACATGCTGAGGTAGGTAGGAAATAATTGATCTGTATCCAAGAAGATTCTCTTCGGAAGACCATATTTTTGTAGAATTAAAGAGAACATTGCCGTATGTAGGCCTAAGCAGGCCCATAGCAATATCAGCTAGTGTGGATTTACCACTACCTGATTGACCAGATATACAGAGACGGTCGCCAGAAGAGAGTGAAAGGTGAAGTTTGTCAAGGATTATCGGGGAATCTGTATGGTATCTGTATGAAATACCCTCAAGATTTATGATGTCTTTTTCATGAATATTCGTGATGGCTCGTGGATTGCCAAGTGATTGCGGATGTCGGGAGCCATTAGAATTAGGGAGGCTAGAGGTTGTCGCTTTTAGAGAAAATAAAGGGCTGAGATAGCAATTAATCAAAACAAGGGATGGCTGCAGCCTAGCAATTTGCACGATATTCTCATAGATCTTTTGACCATAGGGAATAAGTCTGTAAACAGAGTAGAACAAGAGAATGGGTATTTCATGGCCTGTAGAGTTATTGTTGGAGCGGGAAGAAGCCAACACCGATAATGAGATGAGTGCTACGATAAAAAAATCAACAGAAGCCTTAGGTAAGTAGGTCGTAAATGCTAAGGAGTTTTGCGAGATTCGTATGCTGTTATCAATATTCTTATACTCAAGAGAAAGTGAGGAAGATGAGTTTGCTAATATAACTGATTTAATATCTGAAAGAGATTCTTGGACAAAATGAGTGAGGTCATGAGTACGGAGAACTACATTCTTAGAGCTCTGAAGGATAGAGAATCTCAATTTAAATGTTAACGCAAAGAGTAGTAACAAAAGAAGTATACATGCAAAGATAGCCCAAGCTCCGCTTGTTTTTATTATAAAGAATGAAATGCCCAAGACCGACAAAATAGCACCGAGGGAAGTACTCAAAGGTTCGATAAGTCCCTTTTCAATTCGATTGACATCAGTAAGAAGAAGTGATGTGTAGAAGGAGGTAGGCTTAAGAAGATAAGTGGGGTAGCTTTGAGATATAATTGTATGAAAGACATGATTTGCGGCTTCGTTTGAGATTGTTCGAGTTGAATTAAGAGCTACTCTAAACGCGTAGAGGCGCAGAAACGTTGCAAGTAGTGCGATTAGAAGAGAGAATATGGATAGAAGATAGGCGGAATTGTCAAAAGATGAGAATATATTCAATACATTATTAGTGGCGTAGGCAGTTTCATGACCAACACGAAAACGATTGGAGCTGATGAGGTATAAAGAGCCTAAAAGCAATACTTCGGAGAAACTAAGAAGGAAATATCCGGCACAGACTTTAAATGCAGAATAAGGCGAAAGCCTGAGGAGACTTGCTACAAAGCGTAGAATCGGCTCAAGGTAGATTTTATACTTGTTCATTGCATGTAGATCTATAGTAGAGCATATACTGCTCTTCTCTGGGACTAAGAAAGAAAGTATTATACTTCAGAATAGCGACACTATTAAGATACTTAGTCAAAAAGGCAACAATTCTATCATACGTCTGAAAGAAAGCATTACCTGTTTCATTGTACTTGAAGGCATGGCACTCTATAGCAGCATGCCTGATGACACTAAGATCAAGGATTTCAGGAGTAATGACATCAAGTTCAGAGCCTTCGATATTGCACTTCAGAAAGTCAATTGCTAGGATATTGTATGAACTTAATAAGCTTCTCATGCTCAGAGACTGGATGGAGACAGTATTTTTTATTGGATGGCGAAAGGTATCTTGAATAATCAATGTACGCGATAGATATGGTGACTCAATATCGAAGGGAACAAAGCCATCTTCCTTGCTAATACAAGCCTGAACTGGAATAACATTAGTAATGTTATTGTATAGAATTGTTTTTCGAAGGCAGCGATAAGAGGCTGGATCGGGCTCTAGAGCATAGACCTTGCACCCCGGGGTTGTTGCTTTGGATAGGAAGACTGTTTCATCACCAATTCCTGACCCCAATTCAACAATACACTGAAAATGAACTGCTGGAGGCAAAGACCTCATCCAGAGTGCATGTACACGGTGCTGTACTTCGATTGGGTGGAATGGATGGAGATAAGGGGAAACAAAAGTAACAGACTTAAATCGATAAACGAAGTCTAGGTCTCGATCTAGACTTACAAGGCAGGGCTCTTTGTGCTTAAGAGTATAGTAAATAGAGAGAAACTGATACTTAGCGAGAATATGAATAAGGCTCTTGCTGGTCTTGATCAGTTTGCGAAGAGCTAAAGATTTAGTTTTCAAAGAAAAGGGGAATTTGGGTGTCAACTTAAATAAGAAATGGCCGTGTGGCTAAGGCTTCCGCAAGTGGCGATGTAGCAATTGGACTAATATTAAGGATATTTTCAGGATAGAGCCTAGAGGTTAAGGCTCGCCACTTGGTAGGTTGCTTGGAGGCGATGAGAAAGATATAAGTTGGGTAGACGTAGTTAGAATTCGTAGTTATGATGAGTGGTTGGATTCTATTTTCGATGCATAGTGTGAACACGAGTTCTGGTGTAAAGCGAAAGAAGTCCCCATATGAGCCATCTTCAACGTGATAACATTGATGAAAAGGGACAACTAGTATAAGTAGATCGGTGGTAAGTTTGACAAGATTACAGAATGCTTGATCAATATTACGGATATGTTCTAACGTTGTGTGATTAAAGACGGCCTCGAAAGATTGGTTGCGGAAATCTTTAGGCAGCGGCAATGATATATCAAGGTGGAGGTTGGTAGAGCTGCAATCAGACTTCTGTGTCTCACCAGATCTTGCTCCACGGTAGTTTGTGATTTGATAAGATGATGAATTATTAAAATAGTCTTCATATTGACGGCCTTGCTTGTCTTGGTCTAGCCATCCTGAGACATTTAGAACGTCTCCATGTATATATGGGGATATTCGTAGCAGTTGATTATTGCTCCATGGGCGTGGAGAGAGATGCTTATTGTGATGCTTATAGAGACGTGCTGCGATTCTTAGATTTAGTTGTACAAGACGAGCCCAAAGACCCTTATGATTCTCTTCCATGCTGATTAGCGAATAGTTGTTTTTGAAGGGTGTTAATACAGTGGATTCTATGCCTAATTGCATTAAGAGCCCGAACTAATATCTTCATCTTCGAGGATGGTGTCATCTTGTAATCAATTGCGATGTATCTGTGATCTCTGAAAAAAGCCGAAGATATATGGTGGGAGTTGGAACTGGAGCCAATGGATAGGATGCGTGAGGCTGGCACATGAATGTTGTCCTCGGTAAGATTGAGGTTGTCTATGGTTAACTTCGTAAGATAGACTGAATGGCCATAGGTTTTACTCATGACTTGGGAAGGACGATACAAGCCTGACTGGAAAAGTAACGGAGAGCCGGCCGGTCTATTATGCCATCGATGTAGGGATGACTTAAGGGCAACCTCTTCTTGAGCGTATGAAATAGAATCAAAACGATACGATCGGATATTACCCTGAGAATCCACACCATATATATAAATGAAGTTTTCAGAAGCAAATGACGTAGGATCTGTGAGCGGTACTGTATTCAACGTACACAAGTAACGCCAGTTGAAAGGGAACGATTTAGCCCGATAAATCCGGACACCTTCGCGATTGCTGCAATGTGGTGTCATGTAGAAGATCCCGTTAACACAACAAATGCAAGGATATGCAAGATGAAAATCCTCAGCTACAACATTTATTGCATCTTCAGCATAGTAATTGCCATGGTCTGTAATGTCAAGGCAGCATATCCGTCCTATTCCAGAAGAGTAAGCGGTTGTCTCGAAGAATATATAGAGCCTAGAGTGGTCTACGACTAAGAAAGGATCAGCTACAAGAGCGCCAAACAAATGACGGTGAAGTTTTCGAAAGTCAATTGATGCATGATGCGAGAAGGAGAATGGTTGAGCAACGTCATCTAGCTTGCTCTCTGATTTGCTTACTTGTATTCTCCATGACATATTGATTACATCCTAAATAGTATTGCCAAAGTCCTTTCAGCGCTGCACTTTACATATTTTACGCTATACAGACCATTAAGAAAGAAATCGTCTAGGGCAAACTGAATTGACTTGAACTTTAGGGAAAGAACATCGTCTACAATAATGATAGAATTTGGCCCCTGCCGTTTCATTACATAATTGAGTTCGCGCAATACGTCTGAGTAAGTATGGCCGCCGTCGATAAATGCAATGTCAATTGTCTGGATATGAAGGGCACGCAACAGATGTGAAGATAGGCCCTCTAGGAATATACAGTTTGCTAGAAGATCTTTGTACTTTTCTAGTAGTTGTGAGCGAGTTTTTCTTCCGCTTTTGTCTGAAAGACAATTCCAGAATTGAAGGCGCTCATGACCTACTATGTCCATAGAGACACCATTCAGGATGCTACGTTCGTGGGATGCTGCTAATGCAGCGACAACCAACGAAAAGCCGCGGGCTGTCCCTGTTTCGAAATAATTAATCGTAGTACTGTTGGCATGTTTGCCAGCTGCAACATGACGGGTAAGGCAGTATAGAATGTGTGCATGGTAATAATTTGGAAGCGGATTAGAAGTATTGATTTGCAGCTCTAATGCGAGCTTTCGAAGCACAGCATTGTCTATGCAATTTATATTTAGGTCATTATAGAGTTGAATAATATCGGGGGGGATTATCGGGTCGAATGCCAGCCCGCATGCAGAAATTGCAGAAGAGGAAGGTTCTTGGTTGGGAAAATACGATAGTATTTTTCTTCTAAGCGCCCAGGAATATAATGCATCACGTAAATCCTGGAGAAGCATTGATGAATTAGAATACATTTTTTATCTAGCGGGCGGTAACAAGAAATGCCTTGTGCAACGGGAATAATGGTTTATAATTCGTGAGAGCTTTGAAACGGGATCATTAATAAAGCTGATTGGCGTGGATATCTTAGGCTGTTGCAGTTCCTGGCACAGAACATTATAAAAACTTTTGACGATCCTGGACTCTTCGAAATGTGCCAAGAATATCTTGTGTGCATTCTGACCTATCAGATTTCTAGCTGACTCGTTTTCTATAAGCGTTTTTAGTCTCAAAAACCAGCCTTCGGGTGATACCGCATAAAGAATATCATTAGGATCCTTATAATATTGAAGAATTTCTGGTATGGGACTTGAAACGCAGGGGATTCCATATGAAGCGTAATGATTAACGCGGGTAGGAGTTCTAATGAAATTAAACTCCACTCCTAAGTCAGAATAGGATGCAAGGCCAGGTGTCACGCCAATATCTGCATTTAGCATTTGGCGATGGCATTCTTCTTCTGACCACTTAAGGACTATATGCTGTATTTGAGTCGGGATCCTGAGTCTACGGGGATCATTGACAAGAACTGTCAAATGTAGCGGATACAAGCTAGATAACTTATCTAAAGCACTTAGCAAAGGTTTCGAATGGGATTTAATATGAGTATTATTTCCTTGGTAAAGTATATGTAATGTTCTTTTGTTATCAGGCATTCGTGGCTTCGCGCAAGATGAGTAGAAGTCGCATAGCCTATATACTCTTCTCTTGTATTTTAAAATAAGATCTTCCTGAAGGATAGACTGGGCAATTACAAAATCAATATGCTTGTACAGAGAAGCTTCGCACCGCTGCATGTAAAGAGTGCCAATTTTTGCGTTTGGAGCAATTGAGTGGGCCTTTAGTATCAAAGATTCAAGTGGTCTTGTAATGAAAATGATGTCTGGCGGTTCGCGAATATCCACCTCGTTTATATTTGTATCGCATCCAAGCAATTTCAGACTTGAACTAAGTTGAAATCCCCAGAGACGTGATGTTGATACATCTCGGCCAGCATGAGTAAGAAAGAGTATCTTCAACGAAGCAACCTTATCCACAAAGAAAACGTTGCGCGACCAGTAACGCGCCTTCTTCAAGCGAGACTTTTGGGATTACACCAAGTACTCTAGTTTGCTTATCAAGGGATGGGTTCTTAATAAGAGTCATTTTTGCCGGAAGATCCTGGGTTTGAATCAGTTCAGGATTGGCATTCAGGTACTTGCACAGGAGTTGCGCCAGATAGCTTATGGGATGGATTTCGGGATGCCCTATATTGATAACCTCGTAAGATTGTAGATCGTTTACAACAGCATTTGTTATAGCTATCAACGCGTCTGAAATATGAAGCCATCCACGCTCGCTACCATTGTGTACACAGATATTATTTCCATTATGAAGTGAACTTGCAAATCGAATCATTGCAGATCTATGATCACCAAGGTCTTCATTCTCGTCGTATATCATGAAAGGCCTGAGAGTAACTGCTGAAAGACCTTCATTCAATACAGAATACTCTACTAACTTTTCTCCTAGTAACTTGGTAAGTCCATATCGATTATTGGGCATAGGGTCAGCAAGGTCTTCACTCATTTCTTTAATGGAGGGGCCATAGATCTCTGAAGTTGAAAAGTATACGAGTTTACATTTGAAGTGGAGGCAAAATCTTATAATGTTATTAACTCCGGACAAGTTTGTAGCTACAGCCAAAGAGGCTGCCTGCTCGCACGTAACTCTACTGACAATAGCCGATAGCAGTACAACAACATCTGGACCCCATTCAAAAGCTGGGAGAAGGTCCATTGGAAAATTCAGGTCTGCCATCAGGTAGTCCTCCTTCCATCCCGATTTAATATCACTTGCTAGGACTTCGTGACCCTGTTGCCTCAAATGATTAGTCAACGGTAACCCTATATTTCCTTCGGATCCGAGTACCAGGATTTTCATGGTTTTTTGGTTAACAGTTTTAATGTTCGGAGGGGTCACAGTTTTCTATTGAGGCTGCGATAGCTTTGGAATATTTACTACTCAGAATTGATCTTTCTATTTTTTGTGCTTTCAGCACGAGAGAGATTTTCAGTGCGTCTCTGTGTTTTTTGGGCGAATAATAGCATAATCACCTCGAAAGTCTCGATTTATATGAAGAGTTTGTATTTGAGATGCGCATTTGTAGGGAAGGCAATAAAAGCATTTGATTAGAACTCCAACGGGAGATGTACCGTGCAGCCATCTCGCGCCGAGCGGTAGGCGCCGATTAGGAGCTCCAGGCTACGCAAGCCCTCGCGGCTGTCGCACAAGGCTTCTGCTTTGCCCTGAAGAGTGTCAAGAACGTTGGCATAATATGGAGGATGACCAACGCCGTAGACGCTGGTGGTCTGATAACTAGCTTGCTCCACTAAATCGTCATCAGGTCTGCTATCAGCAAAGGACCAGTGCTCGATCTGGTTCACCGCCGGTCCGGCGATCTTCACAGTTCCGGTTTCGCCAAGCAGGGTGATTGAGCCCTCAAGGTTCTTGGGAAAGGTGAGCATGGTGACCGCCATGGTGCCAAGAGCTCCGTTACGCCAGCGCAACTGCAGTGCCGCAGTATCTTCCACCTCAATGGTGCGGCCGAGAGTCGCAATCGAAGCACTGACGCTCTCTACAGGCCCCACGAGCCAATCGAGCAGATCCACATAGTGGCTAGCCTGGTTCATTAGGGCGCCACCATCAAACTCCCAGGTGCCGCGCCAGTTGTCGTGATCATAATAGCTCTGCGGCCGCTGCCAGAACACATTCGCAGATACCATCGCCAGCTTTCCAAAACGTCCCGCCTGAAGTTGGCGCTTTACTAGCTGAATGGTCCTATTGAAGCGATTCTGCTTCACCACAAACAACCGTACGCCTGCGTCATCGCAGGCTTTCACCATGGCCACCCCATCCGCCCAGCGAGTAGCCATGGGCTTTTCGGTGCATACATGCGACCCCACCTCGGCCGCCGCGATCGCTTGGGCCGGATGGAGACCGCTGGGAGTAGCCAGAACCACCAGGTCCACTGGTGTGCTGCCCCTTTTGGCAGCCTTTAGGAGTTCAGGGTAGCTGGCAAAGAGCTGTGGAGCTTTAGCAGAACCTGGATGATCAATAGCAGCTTCTACGCAATGCTGCAACGCTTGATTGAGTCGCTCAGGCTGGGTGTCGCACAGAGCAACAAGCTCAGCGCGATCATAGTGCAACGCAATCGCCTTGATGTGGTTGAGGCTGATACGTCCGCATCCAACGAGCGCAATGCGGATGCGGCGGCCGCTAATCGTGGCAATGGGGTGAAGCATGCGGTCAAAAGCACTCAGTTAATTTGCTGTATTCGAGCCACAATCGCCTCAGCCGCATGGCCGTCGCCATAGAGCTGGGGCCGTGGTAGAGATGTGTCGAGGCTCAATTGGGCCGTTATGGCCGCAGTGATCGCCGAAGCATCAGCTGGATTGACGAGACGGTTCCAACCCACTTCCAAAAGCTCAACCCATTCGGTCTCACCGCGAACGGTCACACAGGGAGTGCCCTGTAAAAATGCCTCCTTTTGAACACCACCTGAGTCGGTGAGCACCAGAGCGGCGAGCCGCTCCAACAGCAACATCGCCAGAAAACCAAGCGGAGGACAAACGTTCAAGCCCATCAACAACAGTTCGAGTTGGTGGTGCTCGATACGTGCCCGTGTACGAGGATGTAGGGGCAGCAGGACTGGCAGCGGCGCCTGGCCGAGGGCCGACAGGACCGCCCGCAGGCGCAGCGGGTCATCAGTGTTTTCGGCACGGTGAATCGTGGCTAGGATAAAAGGTGAACTCGGAAAAGCAATATCGGCTAGCAGCTCACTGGCATGGACTTCGGCACGTTCGCCAAACAGGCGCGACGCATCGGCCATCACATCTCCCGTGCGGACAATGCGCTCCGGGGGAATGCCCTCCCGCTGTAAATGACCCACCGCTGTGTCGGTGGGAGAAAAGCAAAGCTCGGCCAAATGGTCGGTGAGCACCCGATTCTGCTCTTCAGGTTGGTGGCGGTTGAACGAGCGGAGTCCAGCCTCCACATGCAGGACCGGAATCTTGAGCTTGCTGGCCGCTAACGCCCCGGCCAGGGTCGAGTCGGTGTCGCCATAGACCAACAGGGCGTCGGGCTTTTGGTCCAGCAGCACACGCTCGATGGCCTCGAGCATGCGGCCGGTGTTGGCGCCATGGCTGCCGCCGCCGATACCCAAGTGAAACGCCGGCTGAGGAATGGCCAGTTCGGTAAAGAACTGATCCGACATCGCCGCATCGAAATGCTGGCCAGTGTGCAAAATATATTCTTGGATCGACTGAGGACACCCAGCCGTGGCCGCGATCGCCCGGCTGACGGCCGCTGCCTTAATGAACTGGGGCCTCGCCCCAACGACGGTGAGCAGGCGCATCAACGGAGTGCCTGAACAAGAGCAGACGTGATTCGGTCTTGATCAACCTCGCTTAGTTTAGGATGAATATGCGAACTAAGCACCCGCTCGCTGACCGACTGGGCAACAGGACAGCTGCAAGCCTTGGGACAACGCTCTGAGCATGCCAAGGGGTCAGCCAGGGCAGGCTGCTTACACAACAAGGTGGGATAATGCACAGCAGTGGGGATGCCCTGGTCCTTCAAAGCTGCCTGGACAGCCAGTCGATTGGAAACTTCGATGGTGTACTGATCATAAACGCAAGTGCTACCTGGAGTAAGCTTTGGCGTGTTGGTGATGCCTGACTCCCGCAACTTGCCGGTAACTGATTCACCGATGCGGCCTCGAGCCTGGACTTCAGACTCAAACACTAGGAGTTTGGCCAACACAATCGCAGCCTGCAGGGTGTCGATGCAACCTTTCACGCCCAGATCAGTATGGAAATAGCGACGGGTCTGCCCATGCCGTGAGATGCGCCGCATGCGATTAGCGAGTTCGAAATCATCCGTAAAACATGCGTCACCATCGCCATAGCCACCTAGAGGCTTGGAAGGGAAAAAGCTTGTTGTGCCAATTGTGCTGAGGCCGCAGCTGCGCTGCCCATGCTGGATAGCCACAAAACTTTGGGCACCGTCTTATACCACGGGCAGACTGTAACGCTCAGCGATGAAATTAATGGCCGCTAAATCGGCCCGCTGGCCATACAGGCTCACAGGGACTATAGCCCTTGTGAGTGGTGTGATCGCTGCTTCTAATTTGTGTAGATGGAGGTTGTAACTGGAAGCTTCGATATCCACATAAACCGGCACATCTCCTAGCGTAACAATGGTTTCAGCCGTAGCGATGAACGAAAAGGGAGTGGTGATGACTTCAACACCAGCCTTGATCCCGAACGCCATCAATGCAATCAACAGGGCATCGGTGCCGCTGGCAACTTAGGGCTTATTAGAAGTCATTCTGATGGCGTTTCCTCCGCCGGTCTCCAGCCCAGCAGTGTGAGCAGGCCTGCGATGTCATGTGCGAGGGCGGCCATGCCGGTGATCGACCAGATCCCCTCAAGCCTCAGGGCATTAATGGCCAGGCTGCGCAGCGTGGCCAGGATCTGGACGCCGTTGAACTCCCAATAGCGGTGGGCGTCTTCTCGTAGCGGTACATCCCTGACCCATTGCCAGCTGGTCTCGATCGACCAACGCCGCCGGATGGCCCTGAGCAGAGCCTGTGGACTAGTCCGCAAACTCGAGACGTAGTAACGGGTCACGTCTAGTGGCTTGCCCTCTCGGAACCCATGGCTGCGCACCGCGATGATCGTCGCGCTGCCCGCCATTGCTCCACCACCC
>Ga0194130_10006910_pt1 | contig 12878 bp, 15 predicted proteins | sample TA2KigsurfametaG_FD_160084 | JGI IMG/M metagenome (GOLD analysis project Ga0194130, IMG submission 160084) | Freshwater microbial communities from Lake Tanganyika, Tanzania - TA2015050 Kigoma 12 surface | ecosystem: Environmental > Aquatic > Freshwater > Lake | place: Tanzania: Lake Tanganyika... | reverse complement strand
ACCGCCTGTTCGGCGTTGTTCCGCTTCTTCGGCATCTTCGGGCTTCCTTTCCAAGCTGAGTATCTCAATCAGCCTGGTCCAAAAACACCCGGTCAGGTCACGTCGAAGCCTTCAAGAAGGACAAGTACACGCCCGAGGGCTACACCCTCTACACCTATGCCGCGTTCCAGGTCTGGGCGCATGGCGTGCGCATGGCCAACTCGCTCGACACCAAGCGCGTCTCCGCTCAGATCCGCGGCAAGGAGATCGACACGGTGATCGGCAAGCTCAAGTACGACGCCAAGGGCGACGTCTCGAATGCCGAGTACGTCTGGTACATCTGGCGCAACGGCAAGTACTCGCAGATGTGAGCGACCGTCCCCAGGGACGGCCGCAGGGGCCCGGCAGCGATCGCTGCCGGGCCTTTCGCTTTTTCGGCAGGCGGCGTCAGGCCTTCTTCGGCGGGCGGCCGCGCCTCGCGCCCGGCTTGCGGCCCAGGCCGATCTTCTTGGCGAAGGCGGAGCGCTGCGCCGCGTAGTTCGGCGCGACCATCGGGTACTCGGGCGGCAATCCCCATTTCGCCCGGTAGTGCTCGGGCGTCAGGCCATAGGCCGTGCGCAGGTGCCGCTTGAGCATCTTCAGCCGCTTGCCGTCCTCCAGGCAGACGATGTGGTCTGGGTGGACGGACTTGCGGATCGGCACCGCGGGGACGAGGTCGCCGGGCGCGGGCGGGGGCGGAGCCTCCAGCCCGGTCAGGGAGGCGTGGATCGTCCTGATCAGCTCGGGCAGCTGGGCCGCCGGGACGGCGTTGTTCCCGACATAGGCCGCGACGATGTCCGCCGTCATGCGCAGGACCTTGGCCTGCGGGGTCGTCGACTGGGTCGCGTTCTCGCTCATCGCCATGCTCCTCGCCGGCCCGCCGGGCGGCGGGGCATCTCGAAGCTTATCGCCGAGCGCGCGAGCGCGTGGAAGCCCCGGCCATCGCTTGCGGCGCGTTGTCCGGGCGCGTCAACCTATGGTATCCGAGACATCCTCCGAACGTTCGTTCCCGCGGGAGCACCATGCCAGACGCTGCGATCGCCATCGCCTGCGACCATGCCGGACTCACCCTCAAGGCCGAGCTGTCCTCGGCCCTGGGCGAGGCGAGGCATGCCGTTCTCGACCTCGGCACCAACGGACCGGCCAGCGTCGACTATCCAGATTTCGCGCATGCGATGGCGGCGGCGCTGGCCGACGGCCGCGCCGCGCGCGGCGTCTTGATCTGCGGTACGGGCATCGGCATCTCGATCGCCGCGAACCGCCATGCCCATGTGCGCGCGGCGCTCTGCCACGACGCCACGACGGCGCGGCTCTGCCGCGAGCACAACGACGCGAACGTGCTGGTGCTCGGCGCGCGCACGACGGGGATCGAGACGGCGCGCGACTGCCTGCGCGCGTTCCTCGGCACCGAATTCGCCGGCGGGCGGCACCAGCGCCGCATCGACAAGATGGCGCCGCCGCGCGGCTGACCTGGAAAGGGAAACGACGGACATGACGGACATGGCGAACACGGCCGCGAGCGGCTTCTTCGGCGCGGGACTCGCGCAGTCGGACCCCGAACTCTTCGCTTCCGCGCGCGACGAGCTTGCGCGCCAGCAGGAGCAGATCGAGCTCATCGCATCGGAGAACATCGTCAGCCGCGCCGTCCTCGAGGCGCAGGGATCCGTCCTCACCAACAAGTACGCCGAGGGCTATCCCGGCCGCCGCTACTATGGCGGCTGCGAGTTCGTGGACGTCGCCGAGCGCCTCGCCATCGAGCGCGCGCGCAGGCTCTTCGGCTGCGCCTTCGCGAACGTTCAGCCGCATTCTGGCGCGCAGGCGAACCAGGCCGTGTTCATGGCGCTGCTGCAGCCGGGCGACACGATCCTCGGCATGTCGCTGGCCGCTGGCGGGCATTTGACGCATGGCGCCTCCGCCAACCAGTCCGGCAAGTGGTTCCGCGCCGTGCAGTATGGCGTGCGCAGGGACGACCACCTGGTCGACTACGACGAGGTGGCGCGCCTCGCCGCCGAGCACAGGCCGAAGCTGGTGATCGCTGGCGGCTCCGCCTATCCGCGCGTCATCGACTTCGCGCGCTTCCGCGCCATCGCGGACTCGGTCGGCGCGCGCTTCATGGTCGACATGGCGCATTTCGCCGGCCTCGTGGCCGGAGGCGTGTATCCGAGCCCGCTTCCGCACGCCCATGTCGTTACTACCACGACCCACAAGACGCTGCGCGGCCCGCGCGGCGGGATGATCCTCTCGAACGACGAGGAACTCGGGAAGAAGTTCAACTCGGCCGTCTTCCCCGGCCTCCAGGGCGGACCGCTGATGCATGTCGTCGCCGCCAAGGCCGTGGCCTTCGGCGAGGCGCTGCGCCCGGAATTCCGCGCCTATGCGGCTCAGGTCGTGGAGAACGCGCGCGCCATGGCGGCGGTGCTCGCGGAGCGCGGCTCGGCGATCGTCTCCGGCGGCACGGATTCCCACCTCATGCTGGTCGACCTGAGGCCGAAGCGGCTGACCGGCAAGGCGGCCGAGGCGAGCCTCGAGCGCGCCGGCATCACCTGCAACAAGAATGGCGTGCCCTTCGACCCCGAGAAGCCGACGCTGACCTCCGGCGTGCGTCTCGGCACGCCCGCGGGCACGACGCGCGGCTTTGGCGTCGCCGAGTTCCGCCTCGTCGGCGAGCTCATCGACGAGGTGCTGAACGCGCTCTCGCGGAACCCGGACGGCGACGCGCAGGTCGAGCGCGCGGTGCGGGAGAAGGTGCGCGCGCTGTGCGCCCGCTTCCCCATTTACCAAGCCGCCTGAGCGCCACGCGCCGGAAGCCGAGGAGATCCCATGCGCTGCCCCTTCTGCGGACACGATGAGACCCAGGTCAAGGATTCGCGTCCCACCGACGACGGCTCCGCGATCCGGCGGCGGCGCTTCTGCCCGGCCTGCGGCTCCCGCTTCACCACCTTCGAGCGCGTGCAGCTGCGCGAGCTGACGATCGTCAAGAAGGGCGGCGTCAAGCAGCCCTTCGACCGCGAGAAGATCATGCGCTCGCTCACGCTGGCGCTGCGCAAGCGCCCGGTCGAGGCCGACCGCATCGAGCGCGTGGTCAACGGCATCGTGCGCAGGCTGGAGAGCCTCGGCGAGACCGAGATCCCGTCCAACGTCGTCGGCGAGATGGTGATGGACGCGTTGGCCTCGCTCGACCCCGTCGCCTATGTCCGCTTCGCCTCGGTGTACCGCAACTTCCGCGAGGCGAAGGACTTCGAGGATTTCGTCGGGCGGCTCGGCTATTCCGACAAGGACTGAGCCGGCGACCATGGGCGGCCCGGCTGACATCGCGCACATGCGCTTGGCCCTGTCGCTCGCCGCGCGCGCCCTGGGCTCGGCCTGGCCCAACCCGGCGGTCGGTTGCGTGATCGTCCGCGATGGCCGGGTCGTCGGGCGCGGCTGGACCGCGGAGGGCGGCCGACCCCACGCCGAGGCCGTGGCGCTCGCCGCGGCCGGCGAGCGCGCCGCGGGCGCAACCGCCTATGTCACGCTCGAGCCCTGCGCCCACCAGGGGCGCGCCGGGCCCTGCGCGGACGCGCTCGCCGAGGCCGGCATCGCGCGCGTCGTCGCCGCCATCGGCGACCCGGACCCGCGCACGGCGGGAGAGGGCTTCGCGCGGCTCAAGGCCGCCGGCGTGGAGGTGGAGGTCGGGCTGGAGGCCGATGCCGCGCGCGACGTGGCGCTCGGCTTCCTGCTGCGGCACGCCGAGGCGCGGCCGATGGTCACGCTCAAGCTCGCGACAAGCCTGGATGGGCGGATCGCGACGGGCGCCGGAGAGAGCCGTTGGATCACGTCCGAGGCGGCACGCGCCCGCGTCCAGGGCCTGCGGGCGTCGCATGACGCGATCATGGTGGGGATCGGCACGGCGATGGCCGACGACCCGGAGCTCACCTGTCGCCTGCCGGGCTTCCGGGGGCGCCCGCGGCTTCGGGTCGTTCTCGACCGGCACCTGCGCCTGCCGCACGGGCATCGCCTCGTGCGCGCCGCGTCCGCCGCGCCGACGCTCGTCCTCGCGGCGCACGGCGCCGACAGGCACCGGGCGGCGGCGCTGCGCGACGCGGGGGTCGAGGTCGCCGAGGTGGGGGGGGCCGGACCCGAGGGCATCGACCTCCGCGCCGCGCTCGGCGCGCTCTGCGCGCGCGGCGTGACCCGGGTCCTCTGCGAGGGCGGCGGCAGGGTCGCCGCGAGCCTGCTGCGTGCCGGCCTCGTCGACCGGCTTGCGCGCTTCACGGGCGCGCTCGCGATCGGCGCCGAAGGCGTGCCGGCCGTCGGCGGCATGGGGCTTTCGCGCCTGGCGGGCGCCCCGCGCATGGTCCTCCTCGCGTCGGAGGCTTGCGGAGACGGCGTGGCGGAGCTATGGGCACGCGCCCCGAACCCGAGCGACAGCGGAACCTGAGGCGCATGTTCACCGGACTCGTCACCGACATCGGCACGGTGCGCGCGATCGAGCCGCGCGCCGGCTCATCCGACATGCGCCTCGAGATCGCGACGTCGTGGCCGACGGGCGGGATCGCGATCGGGGCGTCCATCTCCTGCTCGGGCTGCTGCCTGACCGTCGTGGCGAAGGGCGAGGGCTGGATGGCCTTCCAGGCCTCCGGCGAGACGCTGGCGCGGACCACCCTTGGCGGCTGGGCCGCCGGCACGCGCGTGAACCTCGAGCGCTCGCTGCGCCTGGGCGACGAACTGGGTGGCCATCTCGTCTACGGGCATGTCGACGCGACGGGATCGATGGTGTCGGCCACGCCGGACGGCGGCAGCCTGCGGCTCGCCTTCGCGCTCGGGCACGGGCTCGGCCGGTACGTGGCGGCCAAGGGATCGATCGCGGTCGATGGCGTCTCGCTCACGGTCAATTCGGTCGAGGACGCGCCGGCGCGCGCCACGACCGTCTTCGGCGTCAACGTCATCCCCCACACGCGCGACGCCACAACGCTCGGCACGCTCGCCCCGGGACAGCGGGTCAACGTGGAAGTCGACATGCTTGCGCGCTACGTTGCGCGCCTCAGCGAGGCGGGGTGAGCGTGCGCACGACGCATAAGCAGCGCGATCTTCAGGAAAAGGGGGCGGGGCCGGTCGCGGCGCTATCCTCGATCGAGGAGATCGTCGAGGACGCCCGCAACGGCAAGATGGTCATCCTCGTCGACAACGAGGACAGGGAGAACGAGGGCGACCTCTACGTCCCGGCGCAGATGGCGACGCCGGAGGCCGTGAACTTCATGGCGCGCTACGGTCGCGGGCTCGTCTGCCTGGCCATGACGCGGCAGCGCTGCGAGTCGCTCGGGCTGGAGCCGATGTCCCGCGACAACGGCACGCGCTACCACACGGCCTTCACGGTATCGATCGAGGCGCGCGAGGGCGTTACGACGGGGATCTCCGCCGCCGACCGTGCGCGCACGATCCAGGTCGCGATCGACCCGGCGCGCGGGCGCGGCGACATCGTGACGCCCGGCCACGTGTTCCCGCTGGTGGCGCGCGACGGCGGCGTCCTCGAGCGCACCGGGCACACCGAGGCCGCGGTCGACATCGCGCGCATGGCCGGCCTGATCCCGGCGGGCGTGATCTGCGAGATCATGAACGACGACGGCACGATGGCCCGGCTGCCCGACCTCGTCGCCTTCGCGCAGCACCACGGGCTGAAGATCGGCACGATCGCGGACCTGATCGCCTATCGCCGCCGCACCGACCGTACCGTGGAGCGGCGCGTCGAGACCACGCTCGACAGCCGGTTCGGCGGCGCCTGGCGCATCATCGTCTACGTCAACACCGCCTCCTACGCGGAGCATGTCGCGCTGGTGAAGGGCGACGTGTCGACCGACGACCCCGTGCTCGTGCGCATGCACGCGCTCAACATCATCGATGACGTCCTCGGCGACCGGGCCGCCGGGCGCGGCGACATCCTCCATGCGGCGATGGAGGAGATCGGCGCCGCGGGACGCGGCGTCGTGGTGGTGATCCGCGAGCCGCGCGCCACCAGTTTGGGCGACCGCGTGCGCGCACGCGCCGAGGGCAGCGCGCCGGTCGCCGTCGCGCAGGGGCCGTCGGAACTCCGCGACTACGGCATCGGCGCGCAGATCCTGCGCGACCTCGGCGTGCGCAACATGGTCCTGCTCTCCAACGCCCGCCGCGCCATCATCGGCCTGGAAGGATACGGTCTCAGTGTCGTCGACATCCGCCAGATCCCGCCGCTCGCCGGCTGAACCCGCGATCCGCGGGCGCAGGCCGCACGTGGCGCTCGTCGAGGCCCGCTTCTACGAGGACATCTCGGACGAGCTGGCCGCCGGCGCGATCGCCGTCCTCGAGGAGGCCGGGGCGACCGTTGAACGAGTCAGCGTGCCCGGCGCGCTGGAGATCCCGGCGGCGATCGCGATGCTCGCGGCGCGTCCGGCTCGCGCCGGGCGCAGGCCGGACGGCTTCGTCGCCCTAGGCTGCGTGATCCGCGGAGAGACGGGCCACTACGACATCGTCGCCGGCGAGAGCTCGCGCGCGCTGATGGACCTCGCCGTCCAGCGCCGGCTGGCGATCGGCAACGGCATCCTGACGGTCGAGGACGAGCGCCAGGCCTGGGCGCGGGCGCGTCGCGCCGAGCTCGACAAGGGCGGCGGCGCGGCCCAGGCGTGCCTCGCGATGATCGCGATCGCCCGCCACCCGGCGGGGCGTCGATGAGCGACGAGCCTGGATCGACGGGCGACGAGGCCGCGCCCGCCGCGGCGCCCCGTCGCGCGCACCACAGGAGTTCGGCGCGCCTCGCGGCCGTTCAGGCGCTCTTCCAGGTGGCCGAGCGCAGCATCGACGCGCAGGCCGTGGTCGACGAGTTCCGCTCGCATCGGCTCAGCGACGCCGATGTCGGGGAAGGCCAGCCCGACCTCAGCAACGCCGACAGGCGGCATTTCGCGGCGATCGTGCTCGGCGCGTCCATCCGCGCCGCGGAGATCGACGCGCTGATCGACGCGGTACTGCCCTCGGACTGGCCGCGGCACCGCCTCGATCCGGTGGTCCGCGCGATCCTGCGCGCGGCATGCTTCGAGTTGCTGGCGCGCGACGACGTCCCCTCGCGCGCCGTCCTGGACGAATACGTCGCGCTGGCGCGGGCCTTTTCCGGCGGCGCCGACCTCGGCTTCGTCAACGCCAACCTGGACGCGCTCGCGCGGCGCGTGCGCCCGCAGGACTTCGCGCCCGGCCATGCAGACGCCGCGTCCGGGTGAGTTCGAGGCGATCGAGCGGCATTTCGCGCCGCTCTCGCGCGAGGGCCGCTTCGCGGCTTTCGGGCTCAGGGACGACGCCGCGACCCTGTCGCCACGCCCGGGCCACGACCTCGTCCTGACCGCGGATGCGCTCGTCGCGGGCGTCCATTTCAGGGCCGCGGACGCCCCGGGGCTCGTCGCCCGCAAGGCCCTTCGCGTCAACCTCTCGGACCTCGCGGCCAAGGGCGCCCGGCCGCTCGGCTACCTGCTCTGCCTTTCGCTCGCGCGCGACGTCGACGACGGATGGATCGCCGCCTTCGCCGCCGCCCTCGCACGCGACCAGGCCGAGTTCGGCGTCCAACTCGCCGGCGGCGACACGACCTCGACGCCAGGACCGACGACGATCGCGATCACCGCGATCGGCGAGGTGCACGCGGGCTGCATGCGCCTGCGCGGCGGCGCACGCGTCGGCGACGAGGTCTGGGTCTCCGGGACGATCGGCGACGCGGCGCTCGGGCTCGCGGTGCTCGAGGGAAGGCTGGCGGCGCCCGTGGACGCCCGGAAGGCGCTAGCCGGGCGCTACCTGCTGCCCCGGCCACGGCTCGCGCTGGGCCTTGCCGCGCCGGCCTCGGGCGTCGCTTGCATGGACGTGTCCGATGGACTGGTGCAGGACCTGGGCCATGTCGCCGCGCTCGCGGGGTGCGGCGCCGAGATCGAGGCCGGGCTGGTGCCGCTCAGCGACGCCGCGCGCGCGACCGTCGGCGGCGACGGCCGCCTGCTCGACGTCGCCCTCTCCGGCGGCGACGACTACGAGCTGCTCTTCGCCGTGGCGTCGTCGCGCGCACCTGCGCTCGCGGCCGCGGGCGAGGCCTGCGCCGTTCCCATGGCCCGGATCGGCAGGCTCGTGGAGGGGCAGGGGGTCGCGATCGTCGATCCCGATGGCGCGCGCCGCCGGCTCGCGCGCGGCGGCTGGACGCATTTCTGAGCGCGCTTTACCTCGCGGCCACGCGAGGCCGGCGAGGATGGTCCCTGGAATGGAAGAAGACCGACATGCCCCGACGACGCGCCGGGCCCTCCTGCTTGGCCTGCTGGCATCGGCCCTCGCGCCGGGCGCGGTCGCGCGCGCGCAGAGCTTCAGCGACGGGCGGCCGGTCTTCGTGCCGCTCGACCGCATCCTCGTGTCGGTATTCAACGGCGAGGTCGTCGACCGCCACGAGATGCTGCTGATGTCGCTCGAGCTCTCGGGCACGGAGGCGATCACCAAGGTGCAACTCGCGATGCCGCGGCTGCAGGACGCTTTCACGAAGATCTGGAACCGGGTGGGAACGGCGCCCGGCGCGGCGGAACGCGGGATCGACGTCGCGGCCGGGCGCGCGGCCATGCTGGCCGCGTGCGACCGCATCCTGGGCACTGGCAACGTGGTGGCCGTCCGAATGCTCGCCCAGTCCAGCCGCAAGGTGAGGCCGCCGGCCGGTCGGAGCTGAGCCCGCCCTGGGCGATTGCGCCGGCGCGGCGGCGCATGCCACAAGGCCTTCGCGATGAAGGAAGCGAACAACGCGCCGGACGCGACGCGGCGCAACGTGCTGCTGCTGGCGATCTGCCACGGCCTCACCGGGATCGGCAACACGACGATGATCGTGGAATCCGCGCTCGTCGGGCACATGCTGGCCGACAACAAGCTGCTGGCGACGGTGCCTCTGGGCCTCATGCATCTCGCGGTCATGCTGGCGGCGTTCCCAGCCTCGATGCTGATGCAGCGCATCGGCCGGCGTGCCGGCTTCTCCATCGGAGCGGTCGCGGGCCTCCTCGGCACGCTGATCTGCGTCCAGGCGATCGTCGCCGGCTCCTTCTGGCTGTTCTGCGCCGGGACCTTCGTGAACGGCATCTATAACGGCTTCGCGACGTTCTACCGCTTCGCGGCCGCCGACGGGGCGCGGCCCGAATGGAAGAGCCGCGCGATCAGCTACGTGCTCGCCGGTGGGGTCCTTGCGGCCGTCCTCGGGCCGGAGATGGCCAAGCGGACGACCGACCTGATGTCGCCCTACACCTTCGCGGGTTCCTTCGCGGCGCTCGCCGCGACGTCGGTGCTCGCCTTCTTCCTGATCCAGTTCCTGCGCATCCCCCCGGCGCGCGTCGAGCGCGGGGAGGCGGCTGCGCGCCCGCTCGCCGAGATCGCGGCCCAGCCGGTGTTCCTCGTCGCCGTCTCGAGCGCGATGATCGCCTACGGGGTGATGAACTTCGTCATGACCGTGACGCCGCTGGCCATGAGCCTCTGCGGCTTCGGCCATGCCGACTCGGCGACGGTCATCCAGTGGCACGCGCTGGCGATGTTCGTTCCTTCCTTCTTCACTGGCGACCTGATCCGACGGTTCGGGGTGGCCCGCGTCATGCGCGCGGGCGCGCTCCTGATGCTCGCCTGCATCGCGGTCAACATGACGGGGCAGGGCTATGCCCAGTTCTTCTCGTCCCTACTGCTGCTCGGCCTCGGCTGGAACTTCCTCTTCGTCGGGGGCACGACGCTCGTGACGGAGAGCTACCGGCCGGCGGAAAGGGCGCGGGTGCAGGCGCTGAACGACCTCCTCGTCTTCGGCACCGTGGCGACCACAGCCATGTCTTCTGGCGTCGTCCACGGGTTCGCGGGCTGGGCCTGGATCAACCTCGCCTGCATCCCGTTCCTCGTGGCGTCGCTGGCGGCGGTCACGTGGCTCGCCGCCAGGCGTGCGGCGGCACCTGCCGCATGAGGCGTCCCCGGCCGCCTTGCGATGCCCGGGGGCTTTGCGTATGTTCCGCGCCGTTTTCGGCAGGGGGCCGGCTAACCGGCCCGTCCCAAACCAATAAATCGTCGAGGCAGTCCCCATGACAATGGCGTTCTGGATAACGATCGCGTGTGGCGTCCTGTCGCTCGTCTACGGCTTCTGGGCCTATGGCCAGGTGATGGCCGCCCCGGCCGGCAACGAGCGCATGCGCGCCATCGCCGCGGCCGTCCAGGAAGGAGCGCAGGCCTACCTGAACCGGCAGTACAGGACGATCGCGATCGTCGGCGCGGCGGTGTTCGTGCTGCTGCTCGCGATCCTCGGCCTGCACGTCGCCATAGGCTTCGCGATCGGCGCGGTGCTCTCCGGCGCCGCCGGCTACATCGGCATGAACGTCTCCGTGCGCGCCAACGTGCGCACCGCCGAGGCCGCGACCAAGGGCCTCCAGCCCGCCCTCGACATCGCCTTCCGCGCGGGCGCGATCACCGGCCTGCTGGTGGTCGGCCTCGGCCTGCTCGGCCTCGCGGTCTATTACGGCATCCTGCTCGGCTGGAAGGGGAGCGACATGGCGACCCTGATCCAGGCGCTGGTCGCCCTGTCCTTCGGCGCGTCGCTCATCTCGATCTTCGCGCGTCTCGGCGGCGGCATCTTCACCAAGGGCGCCGATGTCGGCGCCGACCTCGTCGGCAAGGTCGAGGCGAACATCCCCGAGGACGACCCCCGCAACCCGGCCGTGATCGCGGACAATGTCGGCGACAACGTCGGCGACTGCGCCGGCATGGCCGCCGACCTGTTCGAGACCTACGCGGTCACGATCGTCGGAACGATGCTGCTCGCTGGCGTGTTCTTCATGGGCAAGGACCATGCGGCGGCCCAGGCCACGCTGATGATGTTCCCGCTGGTGCTCTGCGGCGTCTGCATCCCGGCGTCGATCGCGGGCACGTTCTTCGTCAAGCTCGACGAGAGCAACGACATCATGAAGGCCCTGTACAAGGGCCTGGTGGTGACGGCGCTGATCTCCGTGGTCCTGATCGCCGCGACCACGCACCTGTTCCTCGGCTTCGGCACGGTCTTCAAGGCCGGCGCCGTCTCCTTCTCGGGGACCGGGCTGTTCATCTGCGCGATGATCGGCCTGGTCGTGACCGGCCTCCTGGTCTGGATCACCGAGTACTACACCGGCACCGCGTACCGCCCGGTCCGCTCGATCGCAGAGGCCTCCACCACCGGCCACGGCACGAACGTGATCAAGGGGCTCGCGATCTCGATGGAGGCGACGGCCCTGCCCGTGGTCGTCATCTCGGCCGCGATCATCGCGGCCTACCTGATCGCCGGCCTCTACGGCATCTCGATCGCCGCGACCACGATGCTGGCGCTGGCTGGGATGATCGTGGCGCTCGACGCGTACGGCCCGGTCACCGACAACGCCGGCGGCATCGCAGAGATGGCCGGCCTGCCGAAGGACATCCGCAAGAACACGGATGCGCTCGACGCGGTCGGCAACACCACCAAGGCCGTCACCAAGGGCTACGCGATCGGCTCCGCCGGCCTCGCGTCACTGGTGCTCTTCGCCGCCTACATCGAGGACCTCAAGCACTACTTCCCGAACCTGAAGGTGCAGTTCGCCCTGCAGGATCCGTACGTGGTGATCGGCCTCTTCCTTGGCGGCGCGCTCCCCTACCTGTTCGGCGCCATGGGCATGACCGCCGTTGGCCGCGCGGCCGGCTCGGTCGTGGTCGAGGTCCGCCGCCAGTTCAAGGAGATCAAGGGCATCATGGAGGGCACGGCCAAGCCGGACTACGGCCGCGCCGTCGACCTGCTCACCCAGGCCGCGATCAAGGAGATGATCGTCCCGTCGCTGCTTCCCGTCGCGGCGCCGATCGTCCTCTACTTCGTGGTGCGCGCCGTGGGCGGCCAGGAGGCCGCGTTCAGCGCGCTTGGCGCGATGCTGCTCGGCACGATCGTCACCGGCCTGTTCGTGGCCATCTCGATGACCTCGGGCGGTGGCGCCTGGGACAACGCCAAGAAGTACATCGAGGAAGGCCACCACGGCGGCAAGGGCTCCGACGCCCATAAGGCCGCGGTGACCGGCGACACGGTCGGCGATCCGTACAAGGACACCGCCGGCCCGGCCGTGAACCCGATGATCAAGATCATCAACATCGTGGCCCTGCTGCTCCTGGCGATGCTCGCCAAGGGCGGCTGACGCGGGACGGGGCGGGCCGCGAGGCCCGCCTGCCGCGAAGGAAGAAGGCCCCGGAGGCGTCAGCCTCCGGGGCCTCGTTCTTTCCGAAAGACGCTACCTGCGCATCGTCCCGGGGGGCGGGGACTTCGAACCGCCCGGGACATAGGCGCCCGCGCTGCGGTTGAACTTGCCGACATTCCCGAGTAGCTGCTCGAGGAAGGAAAGCTCCTTCCCCGGAGAAGGGGTGACGCGGGCGATATGCTGGACGACCTTGCCGTCCGCGAGCTCGAGCCTCTGTACGTTCGAGACGCTGCCCGCCTCGTCGAAGACGATCGCCACCACCTTCTGCTCGAGCACCCTCGGCTCGAAGAAGGCGTAGGTTTCCGTGCGACGGTTGATGTAGAGCCATGTCTCGTCGCCGAATATCCCAATGGTCGAGGGCGTGCCGAGCAGCTCGCGCACGTCCTCCTTCTTCTGCTCGCCCACCTTTATCCGGGCGAGGTTCTCCTCGTCGGGCACGAAGCCCCTGACGTCGATCGTGGCCTGGCAGGCGCCGAGGCCTGCCGCGAGGGCCACCGCCACGAGGGCAGGCGTGCGCCGGCGCGCGCCGGTCATGCTGGAGCGGAACTGTCCGGCCATCGCTTGCCTCTCGTTGCGTCCGGGGATCGGGCTTGCGGCAGTGGTCGCGGCGCCACTAGAAGGCGCCATCGACGCCGCTAGATT
>Ga0194130_10006908_pt1 | contig 12887 bp, 10 predicted proteins | sample TA2KigsurfametaG_FD_160084 | JGI IMG/M metagenome (GOLD analysis project Ga0194130, IMG submission 160084) | Freshwater microbial communities from Lake Tanganyika, Tanzania - TA2015050 Kigoma 12 surface | ecosystem: Environmental > Aquatic > Freshwater > Lake | place: Tanzania: Lake Tanganyika... | reverse complement strand
GTCGTCGACGATGTTTCGGGCAAAAATGTGACCGCGCTCGCGACCGCCACGCCGTATAGCACCAAAAACCAAAACAACCCGTGCCAATCCCACTGCCCCAAAATCACACCACCCAACGATGGTGCCAAAATCGGTGCCACGCCCAATACCAGCACAAGCAGACTGAGCCGATCGGCGAGCATTTTGCCACTCCACAGGTCGCGGGCGATGGCGCTGCTGATGACGGCACCTGCCGACGCGCCCAGCGCCTGAATGAAGCGACCGACCACCAGCCAGGTGATGGTTGGCGCACTGGCACAGATGACGGCCCCGATGATATACAAACCAAACCCAACCAGTAGTGGTGTTTTGCGGCCGAACTTGTCGGTGATTGGCCCATAGACGACTTGACCAAGCGCTACACCGATCATGAATACGGCTACAGTGAATTGTACGGATCCTGCGGCTACCTGCAAATCATTGGCAATGGTGGGTAGGGCTGGTAAGTACAAGTCAATGCTCATCGGCATGATTGCTTGCACGGAGCCGAGAATAATCGTGAGGATGAGCAATGAACGCGGTGTGGGAGTGGATGCCACCATACGTATCTCCTAAAGGTGTTGACGGCATATCCTAGCACGGAGATGCTGCACTGACAATCTGCCCTGCAGTCGGTGGATGTTGATTGGCTAGGAGTGCTGTAGACCACCATGTGCAGAAAATTGTCGAAAGTGAAATATATACCGTGTGATTAGCATGTTGACAGTATGCGAAATACTTTGTATAACGTTAGTTAAACGATTAAGTAACATCGAATGTGCCTTTTTTGTACGTTTGTTCCACGCAGAGGAAATGTGCATGGTTGCAACAGCGCGGAAAATATACCAGCATCATCGTGATCGCCAGCGCGAGAGCATTCTGGTGGCCGCCGAGGAGCTTTTTTTGGCACGAGGTATTGATGATGTCAATATGGCCGACATTGCGTTAGCGGCACAGGTCACACGGGCAACCCTCTACAAATATTTCCCAAACAAACAGGAGATTGCATGGGCCGTATTTGAGAATTACTGTGAACTCATGACGGCCATGGTTCCCGATGAATTTACCCGGCATACGGCGAACGGGATAACCAGGGTGGCACGCCTCCTTGAGGGGAGTTGTCTATTCTTTCACACGTACCCACAACGTGCTCTTTACTTTGCGCAATTTGATGCACTCTATGCCAAAGATGGATCGACCGATCGAATGAATCACTTCAAACATAGACTACATCAAGGTGAAGAACCGATTGTGTTGGCATTACGCGCAGGTGTGGCAGACGGCACGGTGCGTGCCGATGTCGATCCCGAAGTCATGGGGATTACCATTCTGACAATTTTGGCGGGGATTGAACGACGGTTAGCCGTTGCGATTCCCACATTTGAGGGCGAATTCGGTTATACACCACATCACGTCTACACCATGACGTGCGAGTTGATTTTGCAAGGACTCCGTGCCACCACCGCGCCAATTGCATCCCCGCAGGCGTAATTTACATTTTTTTCATAAAGTACGTATAATTATTTATAGGTATTGAGTTGTTTTTGCTCGCCAACGTATGTAAAGCACACACGTTTCTCGTGCGCATGCATGCATACACTGGAGTATTTTCGTGCAACCACAAGTGTATTTTGATGTGCCGCACATCATCAGGCAGCTCACAATCGATGAAAAAATCGCGTTGTTGTCGGGTTTTAATTTTTGGCAAACGCCAGCAATCGAACGACTCGGTATCCCATCACTCTTTATTACTGATGGGCCTCATGGTGTACGTAAACAGAAGCAAACGGGCGGCGTCATGCTCGATAACGCCGAGCCAGCGACGTGTTTCCCAACCGCGTCAGCATTAGCCAGCAGCTGGGATCGAGACCTCATGCAAGCGGTAGGGGCGGCGATTGGCATTGAGGCGCGCGCCAAACAGGTCAGTGTTTTGCTTGGACCGGGTGTGAACATAAAGCGCTCTCCACTCGGTGGGCGTAACTTTGAGTATTATTCCGAAGATCCCCTGTTGTCGAGCCAGATGGCGGCGGCCTTCATTCAAGGTGTGCAGTCCAAAGGGGTTGGCGCATCGATCAAGCATTTCGCCGCAAATAACCAAGAATTTCGGCGCATGACCATTGACACAATCGTTGATGAACGTGCGTTGCGCGAGATCTATTTGGCTAGCTTCGAGACCGCAGTCAAAGCGGCATCACCGTGGACGGTGATGTCTGCGTATAACGCCGTGAACGGCACTCCCTGTAGTCAGAATAAACGACTCCTCAACGACATTTTGCGGAACGAATGGGGCTTTAATGGGCTAGTCGTATCGGATTGGGGTGGTGTCTACCAGCGTGTACCAGCGTTGCAGGCGGGTAATGATCTCGAGATGCCGGGGAACAACGGCGCGCACAATTCAGTGGTAAAGCAGGCGCTGGCTCAAGGTGAACTCTCGTCGGCCACACTCGATCGGAGTGTCGAACGTATTCTGCATCTTATCAAGGCCGCATTGCCTGCACTGCAACAACCCACGAAGTACGACGCCAAAGTGCACCATGAATTGGCGCGCAAAGCTGCGGCGAGTGGAGCCGTCTTGCTGAAGAACGACGATAACTTGTTGCCACTCACGGCCGGGCAGTCTATTGGCGTCATTGGTGCATTCGCCAAAAAGCCACGCTACCAGGGTGCGGGGAGTTCGTTGATGGCGCCGTCGCGATTGAACACGGCATATGCGGGTATTTGCATGCGCTACAACGGCAAAAAGATTCCGTATGCGCCTGGATATGGTGTGCGCGATCATCAGCCGAACGAGACATTAATTGTGGATGCCATCAAGATTGCCCGTCGTGTCGAGACGGTGGTATTGTTCATTGGCCTGCCCGATATCTACGAAACAGAAGGCGTTGACCGCCCACATATGCGCTTGCCCGACGCCCACATTGCCTTGCTGAACGCCGTGGTGGCGGTGAATCCGCGGGTCGTCGTGGTGTTGAGCAACGGTGCACCGGTCGAGATGCCCTGGCATGATGTCGTACCTGCCATTTTGGAGGGGTACCTGGGCGGTCAAGCTGGTGGCAGAGCTACTGCGGATCTGTTGTTTGGTGACGAGAACCCGAGCGGCAAATTGGCAGAGACCTTCCCGGTCTCGTGGAGCGATCATCCGGCAAGTGCTTACTTTCCTGGGTCACCGCAGATGGTTGAGTATCGCGAGAGTATTTATGTAGGATATCGCTACTACAACACGGTCGCAGAGGAGGTACTCTTCCCGTTTGGGCATGGGTTGAGCTATACCACATTTGCCTATAGCAATCTGCAGTTAAGCGCCAGCAAAATCATGGCGAATGAGCCGTTGATGGCGACGGTGACGATTACCAACACAGGTAGTCGTGCCGGTGCAGAAGTCGTGCAGCTCTACGTACGCGACGTCGAAAGCACGCCATTCCGTCCTGTGCATGAGCTCAAAGGCTTTCATAAGGTCTGGCTCAAGCCAAAGGAATCAACCACGGTCACATTCACGTTGAACAAACGGTCGTGGGCCTTCTATGACGTGAATCGGGCGGATTGGCTGGTTGAGAGCGGGCAGTTTGAAGTGCAGATTGGTGCGTCATCGCGCGATATTCGCCTGCGTGCCATGGTCGACGTGCGCGGTGAGACGTTACGCCAGAGCGCACAACAGAGTTTGTTGGCCGATTACTATGACCTGCAACGCGGTAATTTTGGTCCGGGGGCATTTGCCGTCTTGATTGGGCAACAAGTCAAAGCTGTGCGTCCACGTCGAGGGGCTTATACACTCAACACGCCGTTGGCCGACATGCAGGATTCATGGTTCGCACGTATCTTCCATGACCGCATGAAACGCCTTGCCATGAATCAAGTCTCCATCGATGCTGAGTCACCGACCGCCATCATGTTCCGCACAATCATGAACGAGATGCCATTGCGCACCTTGTTGATGTTCTCGGGAGGGCGCATATCACTTGCACGACTCGAAGCGCTGTTGTTGATGATGAACGGCAAATGGATTCGTGGGCTTATGGCGTTGTTGCGGAACCGCTAGTGTACTGGTCTACCGCCGCCGCGCGTCGCGCGGCGGCGGTTTGTTATTCACTCGGAGTGAGTTGTGCAAGCATACCGCCGTCGGCATGAATCGTTGCACCCAGCACGAAGCCTGCGTTTTCGCTCGCAAGCCACGTGACGACGCGAGCAATGTCAATGGGGTAGCCAACGCGTCCGATGGGTTGGACTTTTGCCCATCCAGCCAAACTCGCCTCCCAGTTATCGCCATGCGCAATATCGCTACGGAGCATGGCCGTGTCGATTGCTCCAGGCACGACACAGTTGGTGCGTATCCCTTTGCGGCCGTAATCCATGGCCATTTGGCGCGTCAACGAGACGACGCCACCTTTGGAGGCAGCGTAGGCGGCAATATTGGTAGTGGTGGAAAGTGCGTGTGGCGAAGCAATATTGATGATGCTTCCATGATGTTGACGTAACATGATCGGGATAACTGGATGGCTACACAAGTAGACGCTGTCGAGATTGGTGGCTATAATCTTTTGCCATTCGGCATAACTCGTCTCGTGGAGCGGTTTACTTATCAAAATACCCGTATTATTCACCAACACATCAATGCGCCCATACTGGGCGTAGGTTTGCGCGACCATGGCGTCGACGTCTGCTTTTTGGCTGACATCGCACCGAATTGCTGATGTGTGCCGGCACATGATGCGAGTGTTTCTTGGGCATTGGCAACATTGATATCGCATGCAACTACAGTATCACCTTGTGCGGCAAATTCACGGGCAATGGCACGACCAATGCCGGCGCCAGCTCCCGTCACAATTACAACTGCCATGAAATCCCTCCTGCGGTTACCGTTGATAGAATAACGCCATCTGGTTGTCGTACATCAGTTGTTTGGCGATGTGTGTAGCCTGAGGAATAGTAAGCATGTCATCGTTGACCTCTGCATTGAGCGTTCGCGCCAACCAGATACGCGATTGTTGTGCAAATCCGACCGCTTGTGCGGGTAAAAAGGCATCACCGCCAAATCCCAATAGTTTGTTGATGGGTACGCTGTGTATCCACTGGCGGACAAAATCGCTACTTGCGCGGGGGTTCATGCTCCATGCCCAACACAAATCAACATACACGTTGCGGAAGTGTTTGGCCAGACTCAACAACTCGTCGTGATACGGATAGCCGATGTGCATCAAGACAAATTGTGTGTTCGGATAGGCTTTGATGAGCCCATCCAATAGGCTGGGACGAATCCAGTGCATTGGCATTGTGCCATTGCCGGCATGATGGCCGGTGTGTATTTTGAAGGGTAGTTGATGGGCAGCTGCTGTTTCGGCGATAATCCCGATCGCCCAGTCGCCGATGATGCACGCATCGCGTGCGAGCAACGGAACGCCCCAGAGCTTCTTTTGGAGTACCATGGCCACATCATCGCGGTCTGGCGCTTGCCATTCAAGCGTCCGCGTATAGGCGTGTTGGCTTTTGATGGCCACGACCGCAGGGGCATGGTGACGCACCAGGTGTACAAGGGCTGCCGCATAGTGATTGAGCGACTCTATTTGGATGCCGGTTGCGCGCGAGAGCGCATCGAGATCCACACTGCCATCGGCGATGGTGTGCACATTCAAATCATATCGATAGAAGGGCGAAGGGTCTGCCTCGTGCGGCAATCCCCACGTAAATGCGTCAATTTGGACGCTGTGCAAGTTGCCGATGTGGTGGAGCATGCGGTGATGCTCCCCACGCACCAGCGTAGTGCGGTGACGTGCTTCAGCGGCTACAAGGTGTTCGGCACTCAGATGGTCAATCTGGTAGACGTGGGCGGCTGCGAGCCGTACCCCCTCTGCATAACCGGTGTGTGCGCACTGCTGCCAGTACGGATCGATCAGCCGCCAGCGTTGGGCAATATCTGGGTTTGCGTGGTCGAGAAATGCAGCGAGTGTGTCGTAATTACACCCGGCACTCACCATGTCATGTTGGATGTAGGCGTGCTGTCCAAACAACGCAGTGATGATATCCGGGTTCAACTGGAGATACGCTGACTCGCTGATGAGGTGCTCGTGGGTGTCAACGAGTGGTTGGTGCATGACGACGTCGAGAATTGCACTCACGGCACGCCCCCTTCGATGCGCACCCACGGATCAGTCGATCCGTGGGTGCAAACGTACTGCTTTAGTAGACGAATGGTGCGACGCGAATCTCCATCACCGTGTTTAAGCGACTGACGTATTGATCGAGATTGGCTCCGTTGAACTCAACCTGTGCCACGCCGGTACCTTCGGGGATGAGCAACAACATCTGGCCGACCATCTGACCGCCCGGGTAGACCGTGGTTGGGACGACGGGTAGGTCAAGTTTGCGAATCGGTGCTGCCGCCGTATGTCGATTCCCCTCGAGGTCAATAATTGCGATGTACGAGTGGTCAATGTAGACAGGTGCCTGGTCGCCGGCTCGTTGGTTTTGCATTAAGACCGTAAAGGTCAACCATTTCTTGCCTTCGGGTGCCGGAATAGAGTAGAACGAATCCAAGTAGCGGAAGTCGGTCGCCGCAAACTTCAGACCGCTCGCCTGATGTTGCCAGAATCCTACGAATGGCATGTTTTTGCGAAATACGTCGGTAACTGAAGTGGGCACGATGGTGACACCCGTATCGGTCAAGTAATTCACCGCCGGACTGGCACCAATCGGTGCTGGCACGCCACTCAACGTGTTCTCGGCATGAACTTTGCCCATCTGGACGGTTTTGCCGGCAGGATCGTTGGGGTGGTATTCAAAGCGAGCGCGCTCAAACACCTGAACCACGATGCTCGTTGTGCCGTTGTTCCAACGCATGGCTGGAGTCAACGGTGCACCAAACAGGCGCAAACGCTCGTTGCGGTTCGCAAACGGAATTCCGTCGAGTTCAGCGCCATGCGTGTTGTGGTACTGCAAAAATGCACCACACACGGCCGGGCGATTCACTTCAACGACGGCACATGCGCCGCTTTCAGGCGCAAAGGCGGTATCGGCTGTGGTCAGAGGCGTTAGCTCTTTGATGTGATAATCGAGCCACTCAGCACCGACGCGGCCGATTACGATGTTATGTGGTGCCTCACGTTTGGGGAAGTACTCAAGACGTACGCGCTCAAACTCTTGGACATAGAAGGTGTCGTTGTCGACGGTACGCGCGTACTTGCCGGTGATGGAGTTACCAAATTGGTCCAGTCCACCATGTGCCTGCCAAAACGGCAAAAATGTCGTGTCAATGCAGGTCTCCGGACGTTGGATACAATTTGATCCTGCGTGTGCCTGCCGTTGTGGCGTCACCCCGAGTGCGATCGCCACCAAAAACAATACGTACCAATACCGCATGACAACCTCACTATGGTAACGCCGAACATGGCGTAGAATGACGTGCGCTGAATCATTTCTAATTGCTGACAATTAGCTTGACTATTGTACCGTAAGAACAGCAACGAGGCAACAACTTTTTTGTGGCGCCTCGTTGAATTGCGTGATTTTCGATGTGGTCTAGTTGAGTGGCGGGACACGTACCTCAATGGTATGTTCAAAGCGACTCACGCCGGCATCCATGTTGGCCATGTTGATCTCGATTTGCGCCGGTGCAACCGTGTATGGTACCTCGAAGATCAACTGTCCGACAAAGTGGCTCCCCGCAGGAATGGTAGTCGGCGTAAATGGCGTTGCCAAGTACTTGATCATCGTTGATGCAGGATGTCGGTTACCGTCGGTGTCAATGAGTCCGATGTATGAATAATCAACGTATATCGCAGGTTGATTTGCCTCACGTTGATTCTTGACGAGCATTGTGAAGGCAATGTACTTCATGTTTTTGCCGGCCTTGATCGTATAAAAGTAATCAAGGTAGGTGAACGAACTCACTGCGGTGTATACCCCATTCCCGGCTGCCTGCCAGTACCCCGTCTTGTGCATGACTTTGCGCCGCGCCTCCAGTGATGCGTTATCAAGGAGTTGGACACCCGTGTCAACCAAATAGTCGATGGGCTCACTCGGCGTAGTCGGGAGTGGTACGTTGGCTGACAACAGATCAACAACGACGTCGCCGGCTACCACCTTATTGTCTGCGGCGTTGTTGGGCAGGTAATCGAGGCGTGCATGACTGAAGATCTGTACAAGCCGCGTCTCGCTGCCGTTTTGCCACTTCATTACCGGCGTCAATGGAACACCCATCAGTGCTAAGCGCTCTGCACGCGTGACATGTGGTACGGCATCGTTTTGAATGCCGTGTGTCGTGTAGTAATCAAGGAACTCACCGCATACCGCTGGTTTGTTGACTTCTACAACACTACAACGTCCATGCCCTGGCTGGAACGACAGCTCTTCGTTCTGGTCGAGTGGACGTAATTGCGCCGTGAATGCATCATGCCAGAGTTGCCCTACCGGTGTGCTGCGGTAGCGCATGTGTGCCGGACGGCCAGGCAAATATTCGAGAATTGCACGTTCAAATTTGTGCGTCAAAAAGTACGACCCGGTGATGTAGTGAGTTTGTGTGGTGCCGATCGGGTCACCAAAGGTGTGCATCCCGTCGTTGCCGAGCCAATATTCGCGGAACATGAGACCGACACATAACTCGGGCTTTGTGATACAGTTTGCTCGCGCACCAACCTGTTGCGTTGGTACAACCAGCATGCTCGCCATCAGAAGCGCTACGATGATGTGCAATGTGCGTCTGTGCACACGTATCAAGTGCGTCATTGCAGCCGTGTTCCTCTGCATATCGCCCATTCCCCCCCTTATATGTGTATGCATATTTCGATTCTATTACATACTGTAGTATATTAACACACATTAAGTGATGACATAATGATTACGACATCACGAGAGATCGCTACCACCCCTTAGGATACGCGCGCAATTCCATGTATGAAATGGAGCGTGAGAGTTCCTTATCCAGATTGGCGATATTAATCTCCGACTGAGCTGGGATGACCTTTATCGGCACCAAGAAGACGAGTTGGCCGACAAACGTTTTTCCGGGTGGTACTGTATTGGGCTGAATGGGTTTGACGAGCCGTTGACTAAGTGGATGAGCAGGAATGCGCATACCGGTATTGTCGATTACATAAAAATACGAGTAGTCGACGTATATAGGTGCTTTTGTACCTTTGCGGCGGTTTTGGATTTGCACGGTCATGCTCAAAAACTTATGACCAGCGGGAGCTTTCACTGACCAAAACTCATCGTGATTCATGAGAGTGCTAATTGCCATATACAAATCATCTGCCACAATATCCCAATACCCCTTTTTGTCCCACAACCAGCGCCAGCGTGCATAGATCTCGACCGGTAACACGCGTTGATCGGTCTCGACAAGCTGATTTACCGGCACACTCGGCTGGAGTGGACGTGGTTGGTCGGAATCTATCATTTCGGCAACGACGCGACCTACTTTGACGTATTTTTTGAATTGGTCATCTGGGTACCATTCGAGGCGTGCGTTTTCAAATATTTGAACCACCTGCATGGCGCTGCCGTTCATCGTGACCATGGCAGGTGTCAAGGGCAGACCGAAGCGCGTTAAGCTCTCCGCCGGATGCACGTACGGGAGCTCATCGATGTGGATGCCGTTGCGTTCGTAGTATTCGAGGAAGGGGCCACACACCGCTGGTGATCCAGTGCGAATGATTTTGCAGGTGGCCTCGCCCGGCTTGAACAAATTATCGTGGTAGCTCGGAATTGGCACAAGGTCGTTTATGTTGGCATCAAGCCACTCAGCTCCGACGCGTGCCAAGATGACATTATTCGGTGCTTGACGCCGTGGAAAGTATTCCATGCGCGTTCGCTCAAATTCTTGCCGATATACATGCACATCGTTGATCAGATGATACGTCATCTCCGTCAGCGGCAAACCAAAGTTCTCCGGTCCGTTGTTCTTTAACCAGATGTCTTGGAATGGATCGCCAATACATGAGATTGGATCTTCCACACAGGTCTGTTGTGGTTGTGCATACGCAATATTCGTTGGAATGGTTCCACCAAGAATTGTAATGATCAGTAGTACCCAAATCCGGCTCATGAAAGCCCCCTCACTTCTTACACACAAACTACTTTGTATCATATGTTAAATAGTTTAAATTAGAAATAGTAGAAGATTACAATTTATATAAAATTACGATGAAAATATGAAGTGATACTGCGAATTTATTCAATAAATACATAATTACAAAGATGCATTTAATGTAACAAATAATAAACAAAAATAAATACATTTATAGAATAAAATAAATAATTAAATACATAAATGTATAAATATATTACAAAATTTAGATAACAACGACCACTGATGTCATGTTGAGATGACGCGTGGGTAGCAAATGCAATTCACGCATTACAAGTGTGATGTGGTACAGACGAAAAAGACATCTAGGCTCCCTCCATCGTGTGTGGAGCCTAGATGGGTACCGTACCACAGGTGTCACTGCCCAAGATAGATGCGTAATCTACGAGGTAGGACAACAGCATGCGCATGCTGTTGCCATAACGTTACCGAGATTTGGGTGTGACAATCATGTAGATCATGGCGATGATTACGCCGATACTGCCAATCAACACGGTGAAGATGTCGACCCCATCAGGAATAAGCGCCAGTCCAGTCAAAATACCAACGACCAACACGATCCCTATGAGCCCGAGCATGACCCAAACTGGCGTCCATCCCCAGCCACGTCGACTCGCGATGAGGATGAGCACAACTTGGATGACGATGATGATGACGAGTGGATTCACCGCAAAATCGATGTCGTAGTTGAGCGAATTAAGTGCATCCATACGCGCCTCCTGTGGGTGATGCAGGGATACTCCGCATCACAAATCCGTGGGGTTGGCCGGCCTACCAAACTCGGTGTTGACCGCCTAGATTAGTGCGCGTATGTAGGCAATCGCGTGGCGTCGTCAAACTTAACCTCAGGCAGAGTACACATCACTTGTACATGGTTTGGGATCCGTTGTCGATACGTGTCTTCTGCTGAGGCTCGAGCATCGGGTTGGTGACATTATGGAAGCGGATGATCGTCAGATTGCTTTTGCTGGCAAAGTGCCGAATAGCATCGGTAACGCTATGCCTCATACTTGAGGGTTGATCCACATGGAACCATCAAATGAACGTTGTGGTGTGCACAGCACATACCGCAGACACCGGAGTGTGTTGTTGCACACCATACAATGCTTGGAGTGTGCATGACTGGTGTTGATGTCAGTTGTATGGATAGTGGATGAGCGCGCTTAAGGGAGTGCTGGCACCTTGCTGGCAATCCATGTGTAAAAGACGCCGACATGTGTATACACGCCAGGATAGCGTGGATTAGCACATCCAGTTCCAAAACTCACAATGCCCACCTGCTTAAATACGCCATGTTGACGCAAGAAGAGCGGGCCACCGCTGTCGCCTTGGCACGAATCTTTGCCTGCGCGAGCAGCACAAACCATGCGTCCCGTAATTGAACCATCATAGCTATTGGCCCGATTACAGGTATTACGCGACACAATGTCAACGGTTGTTTTGCGTAGCAATTGCGAGGGATTGCCTTGGAATGCAGTAGTCCCCCACCCCGACACGGTCACATCATTTCCTGCGGCGTACAGCGCCGAATTACTGGCGCGGGCTAGAGGTATCGTACGCACATATGGGGTAATAGTTGCAAGCGTTTGGAGTCTTAGCACAGCGATATCAAAATCGTAGGTGTCTGCATCGTATTGAGGATGCACGGTCACTGTGTTAACCATCCGCAATTGACCTCGCGCGTTTAGTACGCGTCGATCATGCATGCCAAGGTAGACTCTTACCGCACTAGCGTCATAGGCATCACCGTTATCATCGGTCAGACAATGGGCAGCAGTAAGAACGTACCGTCGCGTAACTAGCGAACCGCCACACATGAACGTTCCCTCGGAGGTCGTGATATAGAGGAGTGCTTGCCACTGAAACTCATTGGCGGCGGTAACTGTGCCCCCCACAATACGATCCTGAAAGATACCGGCATTCAGGTTGATCATCGGTAATTGTACAGGGGGTAACTGGCGCATCCGTATGGGAGCAGCATTGAGTTGCGGTACTGAAGGAGTCAACGCAAACCCATTGACAACCAGTACTGCGAGTAACAAACATACGTATACAACATATCTACGCATAACACACACTTTCTTATAACACAGTAACAATATTCTATGAGAAATAGTGAGATATGTATAGTGGTATTTGAGAAATAAGAAAACTCGAAATGGTGTATCTCTGCGTCGCATTCGTTATACACGGTGCATCCTGATGCAGGGTGCGTCTACGTAACGCAACAAATCTATGTGCAAATGTATTTGCGCATGGTAGGTATATTCACATACCATACCGCTACACCGAGAGCTATCTCAGGTGCAACGGTGTGGTGTGTGCGTTGTGGTTAGGCAGGCCCCCCGAACTCGGTATTAGCCGCTTGAATCAAGGCGCGCATATAGGCAATCGAGTAGGCCGTGCCGACGCGGTAGCCGCCCAACATGTTCGGAATATGGTCGGGGATGATGGCGCCATCAAACTTGACTTCGCGGAGTGTGCGCATCACCTCGTACATGTTTTGGTAGCCGTTGTCGATGAGCGTCTCCTCCCACGGCTCAGGCATGGGGTTGGTCACGTTGCGGAAGTGGACTTTCATCAGCTGGCCCTTGCTGGCAAAGTGCCGAATCGCATCCGTGACACTGTTGCCCATGCCGATTTCGCCACCCTCGAGCCAGCAGCCGACGCACAAACAGACGCCGATGTTGGGGCTATTGGCAATCTCCATGGCTTTTTTGTAGCCGGCGAAGTTGCCGAACATGCAGCGTGGGATGCCGCCCAAGTCGTAGACCGGTGGATCATCGGGGCG